>MDTB01142650.1_pt1 | contig 24694 bp, 22 predicted proteins | sample 811161 | NCBI WGS metagenome assembly MDTB01 (sample SAMN05326650, study PRJNA326480) | marine metagenome | isolation source: seawater | place: Mediterranean Sea | collected 2009
GTTTGAACAGTAATTTTTAGCTTACAAGCTATTAAAATTAACAAAATATATTCAATAGAATTGTCCATAAATATACTAATCTTATTTCCAGGCTTAAGTTTATACTTAACTGAAAATTCTTTAGAGTAGAAATCAACAATATCTAGCAATTTAGAATAAGATATTTTTGTATCATTAAATATTAAAGCATCCTTTGTTCCAAATTTTATGTTGTTTCTGACTAAGTAACTATAAATATTCAATTTTATAATTTTTTTATTGTTTGTCTGTAAATTTTAATGGATTTATTAATTTTAATATTGTTTTTCTTCATGAAGTTGTAGTAGCTACTCCATACAAACTCTATTTCAGTTTTCTTACCCTTTAAATGATCTGTTAACATGCTCATTGTGTGTTCTGTGCTACTAAGTGTTTGCTTTATTCTATTTTTTATAGACTGAGGAATCCTAATTTTTTTTTTTTTTAGATACTCATCTCCTTCACTCATAATTTCAAAAATCTTTTTTTTTGAGTCTTGACATTGGTTAAGTTTCTTATTGTTTTTAAGGGTATTAAGAGCTACCAAATTAAATGCCAAGGCGTTTATTGACTTAATATATATTTCAGCATTAATGTTTTTAACTTTTGGTGAAACACAAAACTTTTTAATTTGGTTTCTAAGAAACATACTTGCTTTTTCGTTATTTTTGTTGATTTCTTTTAATGGGTATCCTCTTTGAATATGTTTTACTTTAATTACGCCTGGTTTTTCAATTTTTGCAGATACCCAAGCGCTCAAACCAATAATTTTTTTTTTTGGCAAAAATTTATTATATATAAAATTTATATCTTTATTCTTTACAATTTTTTTAGTTTTATAAATCTTAGGGTTTAACCAAAAAGGAATTTGTGTGCATTGCGGTATGATGGATGTATTTTTTTTTATAAATTTAGATATTCTTTTAATTTCTTTGCTCTTAACTGTGTTAATTTTATTCATTAAGAAGATGAAATCATAATTTCTATTTTTTTTTATTTGACTTAAATCAGAATAAAATTTGACATTATCGTTTTCTTGAATTTTTTTTTCTTTTATAATTCTTTTGTTATTATATATTTTTATTGTAAGACCATTTTTTTTAATTTCTTGGAAATGTTTGCCTCTTGCGATAAAATCTACATTTAGACCTGCAGAAGATAAACAAAAGCCTAAATGGCCACCAATAGCGCCAGACCCAAAAATTAAAACATTTTTATTTAACATTTGTGTAAACCCAATTATTTTTTTTAGATGAATTTTGCATAGCATTTAAAATCATTATTATCTTGTAGCAATGATTAAAATTAAAATCATTTTCTCTAATTTTATATTTTTTATTTTGTATTTTTCTAAAAATATCATTATATAAATTTATAAATGTTTCAGCAAAACCTGTTGGATGACCAGCTTTATAGATATTTATTTCGTTTTTATTAAAATACTTTAAATTATTACTAGATCTACTTATTAATATTTTTTTACCATTAGCATCATTTTTAACAATTATATCTGGATTTTTTAACTCCCATAAAAAAGACTTTTTTTCAAAAAATAACTCTATTTTTAAACTATTGTCATGACCACCTGCATTTTTACTTATCCAATACACTCCCTCAAATTTTTTTTTAAACTTTGCCCAAATATTTGTATCTACAACTGTTTTATTTTTTGTGTTTGTTTTACAAATTAATTTATCAGGATAACTATTTGTTAAATAAAATGTAAGATTAAATATATGTGATCCAAGATCTAAAAATAAATTTGGAATGTATTTATCAAATTTTCTCCATTTTTTAATTTTTGAGTTATTTAAAAAAAAACCTTGTTGAGGCATTTCAATAATAATCTTATTTAATTTACTTTTTTCTTTATTCACAAGATATTTTAATTCATATAAGGCTGGAAAATAACTATAATTATATGTTGATAAAAATTTGATATTATTTCTATCGATAAACTCTTTTAAATTTTTTAACCCCTTTAAACTATTGAAAGCTGGTTTTTCTGTAACAATAGGAATTTTTGTTTTTTTTATTATATCTATTATTTTTTTGTTTTCTCCAGGCGGAGTTAATATAAGAAAAACATCAATTTTACCATTTTCAAATTTGATAAGATTTTTGATCGAGTCGTAAAGTTTAATAGATGATTTATTTAATGATTTTGGTATAAAATTTTTATCTTTACCAAAAATACCACAAGTGATTTCCCAATCATTTGAGGAGTTAAGTGCTGAAATGTGAATAAGGCCAATACTTGAGTTTAAACCTCCCCCAATTATTGCGACTTTTAATTTTAGGTTATCTTTTTTTTCCATTTGAAGTGAGAAACTTATTATATTTTGTTTTTTTTTTACAAAAATAAAAATAATCTTTATAATTTATACTATATATTGAGCTTCTACCAATTTTTGATTGTTTAAACATACCGTATTTATATGCTAAGTTCCCAAGTTTGTAACCATCCGATACTGACGTTTTATCTTTAAGATATCTAACTGGATAATTCCACTTTACAAGAAATGTTTTATTATTAAGTTTTACGTAACCTTTAAAATATTTGTCGTATCTAAAAGGAACTTGATTTATCCAATCTAAATAATGAATAAATGGTATCCAATTTATACCAAGTCCAATAGTTAAACACTTCAGATTTTTTATTTTAAGTAATCTTTCAAATACGCAATCTTTTCCATACGATGTATGAGAGGAATCTAATAATATATCTTTTGCTTTTAAACCCATGCCAGAAACTGAGACCATTGGATCAATGTTCCTTATGATCTTTTCTTTTAAAAAAAAATTTGGAAAATATCCTATTTTTGACTCTGTTTTATTTACGATAAAAGTATTTATTTTTTTTGAGTCAAAAGTATATGAATAGGTGGGTACAAATATATTGCCATTTTTTCCTAATATTTTTTTTAATCCTTTTAGAATCCATTGACATTTTGTAAGAAGATGGTCCTTGGTATTAGTTTTTGGAACACCCATTAATGCAATATTTGTTGTTAAAAATACAGAGTCATTTTTTTTTATTCCACAGTCCCTTAAAGCTAAAACTAAATCAGAATATGTAAATTTGTTTCTTCTAATCTTTGATACATTCAACATATAAACTCATATGAGGTCTTGTTGTGTCAAAACAATCTTTAAGCAATCTCGTATTTTGAAAATATGTGTATTGACTTTCCTTACTCTTTGAAATTTTAATATTCTTAAACCCAATCTGACTAAGATACCCCTCCATTCTTTCTTCATCAAAGTAGTTTTTGTGATTATCTGGAAAATAATTTTTACTATTTCTTTCTTCTAATTTCAGCTCTTTGGCTTTTTCAATCAAAAAATTACAAAATTGGTTATAGTTTATTGATTTTTCATATTCACTTTTTAATTCTTCATCACTTAAGTAATTTATGACTGGTTCAAAAACTACACGTGAAATAAGTCTTAGCCAGCTATCACATTTATAATATTCACTATCTTTCATCCAATTAAAAAAATTCATATCTCTCTTATCATATGCTTCAAAAAAAAGCCTAATATTTGGAACTGTAATTCTTAGAACTCCACCCGATTTTAAAATTCTTTTACACTCATGAAGAGTAAATAGTAAATCTTTTTCTAATAAATGTTCTAAGCAATGTGAGCTGTAAATTGCTGAAAAAGAATTATCATTAAATGGTAGTGTTGGGTTTTTTACTAAATTATGAACTATTGATTCATTGATATTTTTATTTTTCTTAGCATCTATTGTAATATAATTTGGATGATACCATCCTTCTCCCGCACCTATATTCAGGCATTCCTTTTTTTTATTTTTATATAATTTTTTAATTAGATTAATCTTAAAATCACTTAATTTAGATCTTATAAAATTTAATTTTATAAGATCAAAAGAAAATTTTAAAATATTTCTTTTAATTTTTCCTAAATTTTGTTTTTTTCTTTTAATATCTTGAGTATTATAGTCGAATAAATTTTTTTGATTAATAAATTTATAAAACTTTTGTTTTTCCACCTGTTTCATATTTCTTTTATAGAAACCAAAATTTTTTGGTCCATAATTTAAAATTATTACATTCCTAATTTTATCTTTGCTAAAATTTTCTGTTGCAGAATGAATGCAGAAAGAATTCATTGCAATTATAGTTCCCTCTTTTCCTTCAAGAGTTTTAAAATTTGTATCTTCAAGAATTTCATCAAAAGCAATATGTGCCTGTGGAATATAAGACTTTTCCAAAGGAACTTTTGTTGAGTTTGAAACTAGTTTGTTTATATCTTTATATTTTTTATGAGAATTAGGTAATACTCTCATTGGTGCATTGTCATAATCTACATCAGATAAGTATATCATAATATTACATACATGTTTTTTGCTTTCAATTATCTCATCAATTGTTTTACCATTGTTGAAAGCTGTTATGTCACAATGAAATCTTTTTCCTTCCCCTAAGTTTCCAGGATATGAAGTGGCAAATGAACCATTTAAAAAAATTATTTCTTCTTCATTCAAAAATTTTTTTGCTAAATTTAGGATTTTATTATTTTCGATAACCCTAGCAACATAATTGTCAATATTTAAAACATCCAAAACTCCTCTTTTTCCAAATAGACAATTTGCGTTATCTAAATTATTTTTTTGATTTCTAAATAGTATTTGATCTTTAGAAAAACCTTTATACACAATATTATTTAATTTAAATTCTGGTGATTTATGATCTATTTTAAGATCTTTATAGGTTTTATTGTCATTATACTTTAAAAAATTTTCCGCAAAATACTTTTTTAATTCATCAAAAATTTTATCATTTTTAAAATATTTTTCTTCTATTGTGACAAAACCGTTTTCATCATAATTTTTTTTTAGTAAATTAAAATCCATTATAAAAATAAGCTATCAATGATTCTTTTTTTATCCACTCCCATAGAAATAATTTCTTTATAAATTTCTTCATTGAATGCAGTAGAAGCAATTATTATTTTAGAATTTCCTTTTAATATTTGACTAGGATCTTTTATTTCAATATTTTTTACTTTATTTTCTTTCTTTTTATATTTATCGACAAAGTATTTAATATTCACGTTAAATGATTTTAATAAAAAATTTTTATTAACTAATTCTCTTCCTGTATCACCAGCTCCCCAAATTATAACATTTGAGTCTTTCAATTTTTCAATATCACAAATTGAATTTAAATTTTTGATTAGTTTTTTATTATTATTTTTAACAATTTTTTCTATATATTTTTGGACTTTTGGTTTTAAGTGATAGTCAAAAAATGTACTAGATCTATTAAATTGTTTTAATTTTTTATATAAATATAGGGCATTTTCAAAAGCTTTTTCCTCAATTTCTTTAATCTTAAAATCCGCACTAATCTGAAAACTACAATTGATGAGCCTATATTCTTTTATTTTTTTAATGAATCCATTCAAATTTTCTTTATCATAATTACCTTCAGTTAATATATATTTTACAATAATATTTTTTTTTGCAGCACTATTATATTTCATTAAATTTTGAAAAACTTTATCAAATGCTTTAACTCCCCTAATTAATTTAAAAGATGCAACAGTTCCCGCATCTATACTTGTCGTAATTTTTGCTTTATCATTTTTAAGAAAATCTTCAATTTTGTTACTATACTTAATCGCATTAGTATAAATCATGTTGTCATAAGGCTTAATTTTTTCAGTTAAATTTTCTAATAACTTTTCAAAATTTTCTAAAAGTAAAGGTTCTCCACCACCCCAAGCAATATCTACATTCTTATCAAAAGCATTTTCATCTATAAGGCTGTTTAAAGTTTCCTCTAAATTATAATTAGGTTTTTTACCGCCATAATAAACATCACTGCAGTAGCTACATTTCATACTGCATACCGAATGTGCTTCAATTGAAAGGTGTTTTATTTTTAAATTTTCAATTTCATCCCAATTATCCAAAACTAAATGTGGACAACCTTTACATGGATTTTCTTCATTTCTATTAATTTTTTTAATTAAATTTCGTTTTTCTTTTAAAATTCTTTTTGAATTTATTTTTTCACCTTTTTGAACTGGAAAAATTTGCACATCACCCTTAAGCTCACCTTTATAAAAAAATCTCTTACAGCAATGCCTCAACTCATCAGGGGCCAAATAAACAGAACCTTGTAGCGCAGTACAACTTAGTTTTTTCATTTTTTTTAGATATAATTGTTATCTTTAATATATATAAATTTTTTAAATATGTAGTCTTTTTTTGTTTTGAATTTATATAATTTAAGTTTTGAAAAAAAAAGAGACTTTCTACTAATTAACCTTATAATTTTTGTTTTTTTGTTATTATTAAGTTTTTTATCTTTTTTTACTTCTAATAGACTATCTGCCATGAAGCCAACAAAACCTCTCATAGCTTTATTTAGCATATCTCTTGTGTAAAGTTTTTTTTCTTTAAGAACCCTAATAAGCTTCATGTGAATACTTAATAAATCGTTTATTCTTTCATATGAAATAGTTGCAGTAATAGAATTTTTTACTTCATTTTTAATATACAGACTTTTTCTTATTTTAATTATTTTTTTTGCAAAAAGATAACATTTGAATATAAAAATTATATCTTCATGAAGTCCCCTGGGAAATCTAATATTATTTTTAAGTAAAAAAATTTTATTGTAACAAGTAAAAATTACAGAACCATCTATTTCCCCAGATAGGAAATTAGTAATTAATTTTATTTTATTTTTACATATTTGTGAAAAATCTTTTCTAGCTAAAAGTTTTTTTTTATTTTTATTAAATATTTTGTCAAAATTAAATGTAATAATTTCTGGATTTAATAATATTTTTTTACTTATTATTTTTAAAGCATCTGTTTTTAATTGATCATCTCCATCTAAAAATAATATAAATCTTCCTTGCGCTACTTTAATACCACGATTTCTAGCAATACCTGGGCCTACTTTTTTTTTTAAATTTATAAAAGTAAAATTTTCAAATTCATTAATTAGAGATTCAATTTTATTCTTTGATTTGTCTGTTGAAGCATCATTAATAACTATTATCTCAAATTTATCTGGATTAATAATTTGGTTTATACAGCTGATTATTGTCTGAGATATATAATTTTCTTTATTTCTTACAGCTAAAATTATAGAAAAAAGTATATTTTTATTTGACATGAAATTTTTATGCTTAATACCAGCTAGAAAAAATTCTACCAGACTTAAAAATAAAAATATTCTGAAATTTTTTGACAAACCTCTAATTTATTGGACGATAAAAATAGCCACAAAGTCAAAATTTTTTAATAAGATTGTAGTCTCAAGTGACAATAAACAATTAGCTAATATTGTTAATAAATTTAAAAAAGTAGACTTTATAGAACGTCCAAAAAATATATCTGGAAAAAATGCTAAAATTGAACAAGCTATCAAGCACGTACTTGATGTGTATAAAAAAAAGTGTCAGTATTTTGACGCGATAGCGATACTTCAACCAACATCACCTTTAAGAAAGTTATCCACAATAGAAAAATGTTGCAAGATATTTTCGTCGAATAAATATGATACTTTAGCTACAGTGACTAGATTAGATTTTAAAAGTGACCCAAGGAGAGTCATCAATTTAGAGAAGGGCAGTTTTTTTCTAAAAAAATTTAATTATTCTTATGAAATATCAAAAAATAACTATAAATTAGATGGTGGAGTAGTGTTCATAAGAAAGATTAGTACTTTCAAAAACAAAGTATTAACGGGAAAAACAAGTTTTTTTAAAATTAATTATCCAGAAAGTATTGACATAGATACCAGTTTTGATTTTAAAAAAGCTAAACTTTTTTTTAAAAAAAATGATCTCTATAAATAAAAATAAAATTTCAAAAAATCACACTCCCTACATAATTGTTGAGGCTTGTGTAAATCATCAAGGAGATTTTAATATGGCTAAAAAGATGATTTTTTATGCAAAGAAAAGTGGAGCACAATGTATAAAGTTTCAACATCATATAGTAGATGAAGAAATGATTAGAAATGTTCCAATGTCATCTAATTTTAAAGAACCACTAGATAAAGTAATTGAAAAAACAAATTTTTCTTTAAAGCAACATAAAAGTTTAAAAAAATACTGCGATAAGTTGAAAATAGATTATTTATGCACCCCCTTTTCAATTAAAGCTGCAGAAGAACTTAACTCAATTGGTGTTAAAGCATTTAAGACTGGCTCTGGTGAGCTAACGAATTTACCTTTTATAACTTATTTAGCAAAGATTGGAAAACCAGTAATACTATCAACTGGCATGAGTTATCCAAATGAAATTAATGAAAGTGTTAAAATATTAAAAAAATATAAAACACCTTTTGTATTAATGCATTGTATATCTGCATACCCTTGCCCCTATAATATAATGAATTTAGATAACATTGTTGAATTAAAAAATAAATACAAGGTACCTATTGGTTTGTCCGATCACACCCCATCTATATATAATGCTTTAGGAGCAGTTTCACTTGGAGCATCTTTGATTGAGAAACATTTTACATTTAATAAAAATTTAAAGGGACCAGATCATAAATCTTCAATAGATCTTCCAGAATTAAAGATGCTAGTAGAAGGTTGTAAAGCTAATTTTTTGTCTAGAGGAAAAGTTAAAAAAATTTTTAAAGAGGAAAAAGAAATTGTTGCATGGGCAAGACATTCTATTGTTTCAAAAAATTATATTAAAAAAGGTGATTTAATAACAGAATTGAATATATGCACTAAAAGACCTACAGCTAATAAAAATGAAATACCTGCCAGTGATTATTTTAGATTAATTAAATCTAAGAAAAGAGCTTCTAAAAATATTTTAGAAAATAAAAAAATTAAATATTCAGACTTATTTAATGATTAAAGGGATATTTGTTTTTGAATCGAGAGCAAGTTTTGGGTATAGTTTAAATTTATTAAAACAAGTAAATAAAATTAAAAATTTAAAAATATTTTCATTAATAACTGGAACACACTTATCAAAAGAACTTGGTAACAGTCTTAGCGAAGTTAAAAAATATTTACCAAAAATAGATTATAAAATAAACTTTGACTCCAAAAATATTGCTAAAAGTTCTGGAAGTTTAATTCAAAAAGTTGATGAAATTCTAAAGCAAAATAAACCAAAATTCATTTTTATATTTGGTGATAGAATCGAATTAATGCCAGTTGCTTTGGCTGCATTGTATAATGATGTTGTCATATGTCATGTTCAAGCTGGTGATAAGTCTGGACATATTGATGACATTACTCGAATGGCACTTGCAAAGATTGCACATCTGCATTTCCCCGCAACTAGGATTGCAAAAAATAGATTAATTAAAATGGGGGAGGAAAAATTTAGAATACATAAAGTTGGTGCACCTCAGCTAGATGATATAAAAAAAAGACAAATTAAAAAAAATTATAAAATTAAAAATTTTGACTTAAGAAAAATAAAATATTTTGTTATACTTCAACATAGTGTATTTAAAGATAAAAAAAGTTATAGTAGAATATTTGAGAATACTTTAAAAGCTTCTCTTAAATTTGACCACAAGATTTTTGTGATTTATCCAAATTATGATCCAGGTTATAAATCAATAATATTACTAATTAAAAATTATCAAAAAAAATATCCAAATAAAATTCAGATTTTTAAACATTTAGATAGAAAAAGTTTTTTATCTCTTATTTTTTATTCATCCTCTTTTATTGGAAACTCTTCATCTGGAATTTTAGAATCACCTTCTTTAAATATAGGAACTGTAAATATTGGAGACAGACAAGATGGTAGAGAACAAAATAAAAATATTTTTAACACTAATTATACAAAAAAATCAATTCAACAAGGAATTAAAAATAGTATAAGATATAATGAATTAAATAAACATAAGAATATAAAAAATATTCATGGTGACGGTAAGGCCTCTCAAAAAATTGTTAATGTCATTAAAAAAATTAAAAACTTTGATAAACTACTTATTAAGAAGACAAGTTACTAAACATATCTGTTTTAATTTTTTTTATATAATTATTTATTTTTTTAACAGACCAATCTTTATTAAGTAAAATATTAAGTTTATCTAATAATTTTTTTGAAGCGAATTTTTTATTCGAAGAAAATTTTATAATATTGTTTTCATCTTTTTCTACTTCATTTTCAAAATTATTTAGTAATCTTTCTTTTAATTTTTCACCTTTATTTAATCCTGTAAAATTTTTAGAAATGAATCTATCTGGATTTCTTCCACTTAGAAAAGTCATTTTTTTGGCAAGTTCTAAAATATTAACAGCTTTTCCCATATCATGAGTAAACATTTGAATCTTTTCTTTTTTATTTAAATAATTTTGGATATTTAAAAGTAAATTACTTGCTTCATCTTTGCTCATGAAAAATCTTTCAGCTAATTTATGCGTTACATTGATTCTTTTATTATTTATTATTTTATTTCTAAATATTTCACTTACAGAGCCATTAGAATCAAAAACATTCCCAAATCTAATAATTGCTATTTTAGTATTTTTTGTAATTATATTAGTACAAATAATTTCAGAAAAAAACTTAGTTATACCCAATATATTTTTAGGTTCAGCAGATTTATCTGTTGAAATATGAATAAATTTTTTAGTTTTATATTTGATGGCAGCATTTAATATGTTCTTTGTTCCAAAAACATTAGTTTTAATACCTTCTATTGGATTTTCTTCTAAAAAACCGACATGTTTTAAAGCTGCTGTATGAAAAATTATATGTGGTCTAGATTTTCGAATATATTTATCTAGATTATTGTGATCATTTATATCTAAAATTTTAAAATTAATTTTATTTAGCATATTTTTTGGCAAATTTTCTTTTAATCGAAAAATTGCATACTCATTATTATCAATTACAATTATTTTTTTTAGATTGAACTTTAATAAATTTAAAACAAGATTACTTCCTATTGATCCACCACCCCCACTTATTAATATTTTTTTAAGATTAATATCCCTTGCAATGATATTTTTTTTTATTTTTAAAGTTTCCCTTAAAAAAATATCTCTAAAAGAAAAATCTTTAAAATATTTTTTAATTATGTAACCATGATTTTTGATTTCATAATTAGTTGAAGCCTGAACTATTACAATTTTTTTTTTAATCAAAAAATTTATAATTTCTACAATTTGAAAATTATACTTTCCATCGCATGATACTAGAAATTTTATTTTGTTTTTTTTTAATTCTTCATAAATTTTATTTTTAAAATTTTTTTTATTATAATCTTTTTTTAAAAGAAATTTTACTTTATAAATTGAGTTTTTATCATTAACCTGCTTATAAAACTCAGAAAACTTTTTTTCATAACCAATTATGCCAATGTAAATATTTTTCATTATATGTTTTATGTTATTTATTTTATATATAAAATATTCTAATGATACAGAAGAAAATTATAATTTTAGGTGGCCTAGGGTTTGTTGGAATAAATTTATCTAAATATTTTTTAAAATATCATAAAAAATACCATTTAATAATAATTGGAAATAAAACAAATTTTAAAAATATCTTTACAAAAAATGAAAATAAAAAAATTACAATTTATAATATCGATATTTATGACATAGAAAAATTGCCAATTAATATTTTTAAAGATGCTGTAATAATAAATACATCTTTAATGTCTAATATTTCATTAAAATATTTTGAAAAAAGATATTTTAATTTATGTTCTTTCCTTGAGCAAAATGGCGTAGGTAAATTTATTTTGTTATCTTCAATTTCTGTTTATGGAAAAACAACCCAAACTATTATTAGTGAAAAAACTAAAATTAGACCTATTTCAATATATGGCAAAAGATGTGTATTAGCTGAAAAAATATCTAAAAAATTTTTTAACAAAAAATTAATCACACTAAGAATTGCTAATATTTTTGGAAAATTTAGATTCAAAAAAGGAACTATTGAAAAAATTATTTCAAATTTGTTAATTAAATTAAAATATGATTTAAATAATTCAAGTTTAAAAAGAACTTATATAAACGTAGAAACTTTGGTTAGAATTATATCTTTATTGATAGATAAAAGTTTTAATAGGAACTTACTTTTCAATATTGGCAACCCTAAATATGTATTTAATTTTGAGGAGTTATGTATAATAATAGGCAATATATTCAATAAAAAAATATCATACTATTCACAAAAAACTAAAATTCGAAATAATTATAATTCAATTTGTTTGCCAAATACATTTATGAAAAGATTTAACTTTAAATTTACAAATAATTTAAAAAAAGAACTTTTCGAACTTGCAAAATTTATTAAAGAAAATGAAAAATAATAATATATATAATTTAATTAAAAAATTATTTCCATTAAATAGAAGTTTGGCTGGACCTGAAAACTTAAAAACTTTGAGAGAATTAAAAAAGATTAATCCTGATTTAAAAATTCGTAGTTTTATTTCTGGTACAAAAGTATTTGACTGGGTAGTTCCTAAAGAATGGAAAGTTAACGAAGCATGGGTTAAGCTAGATGGAAAAAAGATAATTGATTTTAAAAAAAATAATTTACATCTCTTAAATTTTTCGTGTTCTTTTCAAAAAAAAATTAATTACCAAGATCTAAATAAACATCTTTATTCAATTCCAGAGCAGCCAGATGCAATTCCATATTTGACAAGTTATTATAAAAAAAATTGGGGATTTTGCTTAAAACACAATCAAAGGATAAAACTAGATAAAAATAAATTCTATGATGTAAAAATAGATACTGAACATAAAAAAGGAAAAATGAATTATGGTGAAATTTATCTTAAAGGTCAAACTAGTAAAGAAGTATTTTTATCAACCTATATTTGTCATCCATCAATGGCAAATAATGAATTATCTGGGCCTGCTATACAAATATACTTATCTAAATTTATTAAAAGTCTAAAAAATAGAAAATATAGCTACAGACTTGTTTTTTTACCAGAAACTATAGGATCTATTTCATATATTAATAAAAATTTAAAAAAATTAAAAAAAAATGTGATATGTGGATTTAATCTTAATTGTTTAGGTGATAATAGAACTTTTTCATATTTACCAAGTAAATTTGAGGACACATTCTCTGACCACGTAATAATAAACTTGCTCAATAAGAAAAAAATAAGATATAAAAAATATACTTGGTTAAATAGAGGTAGTGACGAAAGACAATATTGTTCTCCCGGTGTAAATTTACCTATAGCATCATTAATGCGTAGTAAATTTCATGAATACCCAGAATATCACACTTCAAAAGATACTTTAGAAAGAGTTGTAACTAATAAAGGACTTTCTTCATCATTTTTAATTTATAAAGATTTGATTAAATATGTTGAAAATAATTATTTCCTTAAGTCAAAATTTAAATGTGAAGCTTTTTTAAGTAAACGATCAATATACCCATCAACGGTTGAAAAATTTAAGAGATATAATTATCTTGAAGATATATTAAATGTCTTGTCTTACAGTGATGGAAAAACTAGCATTTATAAAATTTTAAATAAGTGCAATTTACAAAAAAAACAATTTTCAAAAATTATAAAAAAATTATTAAAGCATAAATTGATTGATTGTAACAATATACCATTCTAAGGATATTTTTTCAATTCCCACCAATTACCCTTTTTTTTAAATATTTTTTTATTTACAAATTTATTTGCTACATCATAAAATTCACTTTCTGAAATATTATGAAATCTTAGGAAATCATTTAAATAACTTGGAAACTGCCCAGTAAGCTTTTTAACAATTTTTTGTGCTTTTTCACGAGTTAACCTTTTATTATATATTTCATAACATAATTCATCAGTTGGATACCAAAAACCCATTTTTAAATATTTCATCCATCCATTAATTTCACATAATTTTTCATCAATATTATCGTAGTTAACAAAATGTCCATTTCTAATTTTTTTTTCAGCTTTAAAACCTCTTCTTTTTACAAATTTATAATTTTTTGCCCCATCCCAATTTACAAAGTATCCAAGATATAAGCTTTGTATATTTGATTTTAAAATTTCATTTTTGGTAGGAAATTCATAAAATAATAGATCTCTTTTAGATACAGTCTCATCGCTTAAGTCTTCAACTCTTTTATCTTTTATCAAATCGTTATTATATAAAAGATTAGATGCATCTGATGTTTGTTTTTTGCTTAATCCACCAAATTCAAATGAAATATCTTCTCCCCATATTATAAGTGGTATATTGTAAATTTTTGCAGCATTAAAAACTCCGGCAAATACCATGCAATGCTCAGCCCAATTAGGTTCCCCTAATTCAACGAAAGCTTTTTTTCGAAGGTAACTGTGTACACTTGGTTTTAAAGTAATCTTAAGAATGTCTACGTTTAAATCTAGAATCATTTTATTAAGGTTATTAATACCTTCGGTAGTAGGAATGTGAGCTACAAGATTTACACACAAAACTTTGCATTTTAGAACCTTGCTCATTACATAAGCTTGGTACCAGCTATCTTTTCCCCCACTACTAATAGGTACAATGCAGTCATAATTATTTGCTGTATTATTTTTTTTGATTTTTTTTACAATTTTTTTTAACTGTTCAAATCTTTTTTTCCAGTTAATAGATTTTTTAACATTTACATTTCTACATGCATTACAAAGGCCAGCATCATCAAGATATACACCTGGCTTTGTATTTGGTAAAATACATTTTTTACAATATTCCATTAAAATTAACCTTCAACCGCTTTAAAATTTCCTTCATCCATATAAGTCCTACCAAAAACAATATACTCTTGATCAAAATTTTCTTTTTCTGGATTATTTGTTTTAATATAATGTAGCTTATTTTCTATTTTATTAAGAATAATAGGATCAATTTTTATTTTATTATATTTTGACTCTTTAAAATTAAAACTATTGTTTTTAAATTTATTAAAAAATTGTTTTTTACTTAATTTTATCCATTTTAAAAAATAATTTAAATCTTCTGGAATATTTCTTTCATATTTTGCAACTATAAACTTAGCATCTTCTCTTGAAATTCTTTTGAATCTAATATCTCTATTAATATGATCTGTAACTTTGCCATATCCATATTTAAGAAATTTTATATAATCGTGAACACCAGCATTATTTTTGCAATATATACTCTCATAAGTATTGTGTGTTCGTTGCTGTTTTAAAGTCTCATATCCATATTTTGCTATCATTTCCTCTGTCTGTTTTTTTGCATCCCATAATACATAATTTCCTAAATAAATACCTCTGACACCAACTTTTTTAATTTCATCAAGTTCAGGATATATAAATGGTGCTACATCTTTTTGATTAATATTTTTTTTAATTACTTTTTGTGTTATCAAGTTTCTTAAAGAAAATTCTTCCCAAATTTTTTTGGTCATTTCTGCTTCGTGATGATGAGAAAATTTACCAACTTGATCCAACCAACCATTTACACCCCATAAAATAATTGGAATTTTCATTTTAACTGCTACTTGTACGGGAAATGCTTGATTTCCAGCAAGTATATGCCAATAAAAATCACTAATTTTACTAAAAGTATTTTGACTTATTTTTTTTATAATATTTGGATTTGAAGTAATTTGAAAATGATCACAATCTAGCTTTGAAATTAACCTAGCAAGGTTCCTTATGCCCACTTTTGTATTAAATCCAGTGTTATATGAAACTAATAAGGGATTTAGTTTTAGCACTTTTTTGGCAACATGAGTTACAAAAAAATCATCACCATTACCAACTACCGGTATGACACAATCATAATATTTATTTTTATTTTTTTTTGAATTAAAAAAATTACCTAATTTTTCAATTTTTTTATCCCAATTTATTTGATATTTTTCTTCATGAACTAAACAGCCACCACAGACTCCTTCATTGCTAAAGATAATCCCCAAAGGATGATTTGAGGGGTTAAGACATTTCTTGCAGTAATTAATTTTCATTTCTACCTAATATTTTTTCTAGATTATTTTTTTTATAAAATTTATATTCTGGGTCTCTGATTTCATTATATTTAAATAACAACTGTTCTTTTATGAGTCTTGCAGAGTTTTCAAAATGATGAAATAAATTTCCTACTGCAGGATTTGCATTAGTTTTTTTATAAAATTCTACTAATTCATCAATATCTTTTGCACCACCACAAACTATTAATGGTACAGAAATATTGGAAGCTATTTTTTTTGAAATATCTATGTTTAAATTATTTCCAATACCATCATTATCAACAAAATTTAATAAAAACTCACCAACTCCGTATTTTTGATATCTTGTAATTGATTGTAAAATATTAGTATTAAGTATTTTATTTTCTTTATAATCATATTCATAATACTTTCCATTAAATTTTTTTACATCTATAGATCCAACTATAAACTGCTTGCCATATAATTTTGAAAAATTATAAATCTTTTCAGGCTCTTTTCTTAATAACTGATTAAAAGAAACTTTATCTACACCTATATCTAATAATTTTTGAATTTCTTTATTTGTTCTAATATTTCCACCAAATGTAACTGGAAGATGTATTTCTCTTAAAGACTCTTTTAATATTTTGTAATTATAATTTCCATCAATACTTAATATTATTATTTCATCTACTCCCCATTTATATAAATATTCTAATGTTTTGTTTAAAGATCCTAAAGGATAATATTTTGAAAAGTTTTCGCTTTGAACCACAAGATTATTTCTTAGATAAACGATGGCTATTAGTCTGGGAGATCTCATAAAATTAAGAATATTCTAATAATATATTTTCTAAAATTTTAAATCCAGAAATTGAACTAAGTTCTGGGTGAAATTGTAATCCAATTAAATTCTTTTTTTTTATCAGTGCTGCTATTGCATTATGATTTGCAACTGAGATCATTAGTACATATTTTTTATTTTCAGGAAATACTTCATAAGAGTGAAGATAATATAAGTATGTTTCATTAAATTTAGACTCTATAAATTTATCGTCGATGCATTTTACAGTTTTTTTCCACCCAATTATAGGTACTTTTTTTTCCTTGATTTTTTTTACAGCACCTCTGATAAAACCAAATCCTTTTAATTTTCCCTCTTCAGAATTATTAAATAATATATGCATACCAATACAAATACCAATTATAGGCTTGTATTTAGCATGTTTTTTTAGACTATTTTTAAGTTTGTTATTGTTAAGAAATGACATTACCTCATCAAATTGACCAACACCTGGTAAAATCACAATATCAGCCTTATTTACATCCTCAGCTTTTTTTGAAAGTTGAATTTTAAATTTAAAATTATTTTTTTTATTAATATCGTCTAGCATATTTGATAATGAACCAATGTTACCTGAGTTATCGTATTTGATAATTAAAATTTTTTTTTTCATTTATTTTCAAACTTTTTTAAATATTTTTCAAATTTTAAAATACTTTCCAATTTATCATTATTTAAATTAAAAATATTTTGATCAGTATTAAATCTTGGTAGGCGTGGTATAAATAAATCACATTTTATTATGGCATTTTTTAAATACTTTTCCATTAGCTTTTTTGACTTTATATATTCTGCAAAATAATTTTCATCTAATGAATTTATAAAAATTGAGGAGGGATAAAAAATTTTTTTATTTTTTAAGTTTCTTAATATTTTGTTAATAAACACTTTATTATAATTATCCATTAAGTTAAAATACTCTTTATCAAAACTATTTCCTGAACGATTTAGTATTTTTGGAAATGCAAAAAACATAATTAACTCTGAGTTTTTAGCAAAAGTTTTAATTTTTTCAAAATTCATATTATCCATAATATTATATTTTATAATTTTAAGATTTTTAGTTTTAATATTTTTAAGATAATTATTATACATTGCATATGTTGAAACTACTTTATAACCACGACTTAAAAAAAAGAAAGTTGATACCAAACCCAATCCTCTTGAGCCACCTAATATAAGAACTTGTTTATTTACATTTTTTATTTTTTTATTTTGTAAATATTTTTTGTTCAAAATTTTATTAAAATCTAGAGGAGAATTGAGCAAAAAACTATTTGATGTTATACTGTAGCCTTTGAAAAAATAGTTTGTCTCAATCAGATTAATTTTTTTTATAATATTTTTTACACTATAAAAATTATAATTTTTTTCATTATTGAAATCAAATTTTACCTTAAAATTTGAAAAAAGAGAAAAATAACCAGGGACCTCCATTCCAATTACTCTAGAAAGATTATATAAAATATTTTCAAAAATATTTTTTTTTTTGTCAAACAATTTGATAAATTTTTTTTTTTTATTTAAAAGTTTTTTTAAATCAGAATAGTTTTTTAATTTTTTAATTTTTTGAAAATTTTTTAATTTAATAGTATGGTATTGTTCTATTTTTTTTTTTAAGAAATGAAATTCAAAATAACAAATATTCTTATTTTTACTTTTAATATTGCATTTTACAAATGAATTATTAATCCTATATTCGTATATAATATTCGAGTTTACTTCACATGGAGTTTGAAAATAACATATAAAATTTTTAATGAGATAGTCATTTTTTTTAAAAAAAAACGATAAAAATTTTTCTATTAGTAAAGCTCCATGAGAAATTTGAGCTCCATGGAATTGTCTTCGTGCAAATTTTTTATTTAAATGTATAGGATTTTTATCAGATGAAAAATTAGCAAATTTTTTTATATCTTTTGACAAAATAGTAGTTTTGTAAATCATATCTTTAAGTTATAGATTAATTCAATTTTATGAGTAAAGAAAAATTAATTGAAACTATCATACTTAACAGTTTGCAAAATGTTAATAAATTGTTGCCGAAAACCAGGAAAATCACATCTAAAAAATTCAAGATTAAGAATAATCAAATTTTTGACTCATTGAATTATGTAACTTTTCTCGTGGAGATTAATAAAAATTTTAATTTAAAATTTAAAAAAGATCCAAGATTATTTAACCAAGATGTTTTTAAAGATAGTGAGCATTTAATTAAATACTTAACAAAACAAATTAAATGAAAAAAAAAATAAGTTTGGTTTCTAATTTTAATTTTGAACCATTTGAAAGAATAATTAATTCAAAATCAAAAAAATATAATTGTCAAAAATATAATTTTGGTACCTATGAATCTCAATTAACCAAGGTTAAGTCGAATTATATTTTGATTGTTCTTGATGCTGATACTGTTTTTTCAGAAGTGAGATTTTTTCAACAAGGAAATATAAAAAATTTTAATTATAAAAAATTGAATTTAGAATTAGATGAATTTTACAAAAAAATTGAATCTTACTCAAAAAATCAATTTGTATTTTTATCCACTTTTATTAAGTATAGTACTGAATTATTTATTTCATCAAATTTTTTAAATGGCAAAAACTCAGTAAAGCACATATTAAATTATATAAATAATTATCTTTCAGATAAATTTTCTAATAATAAAAATTTAAATATTTTAGATCTCAATGATTATCTAAATAAATTTGAAGGTCAATATCATGATATTGATTTTTATTTAGCTACAAAAAGTTTTTTTACTTTAGAATTTTACGATTTTTTTTATCAAAAATTAGAAAAGATAATTGACTCAAAAAATGATGAACCAAAAAAACTTTTATTATTAGATTTAGATGATACACTTTGGGGAGGCACAGTTGGAGAAATTGGTTTTGAAAAGTTAAATTTAGGTGGAAATGATATTTATGGTGAGTCTTTTTTAAATTTCCAAAAAAAGATTCTACTTTTAAAAAATAAAGGAATTCAACTTGGTATAGTTAGTAAAAATGAAGAGAATGTTGCCTTAAATGCTATCAAGAGTCATCCTGAAATGGTTTTAAAAGAAAGTGATTTTTCAATAATAAAAATAAACTGGAAAAGAAAATCAGAAAATATTTTAAATATTTCAAAAGAAATTAATTTAAATTTAGATAGTTTTGTTTTTTTTGATAATGATGTTCACGAAAGAGAAGAGGTAAAAGAAAATTTACCCACTGTTTTAGTACCAGATCTTTCTGCTGGCCCATTATATTATGACAAGATATTAAGTGAGTTAAACTGTTTTGAAAACCCTTTTAATACTAAGGAAGATAAAAACAGAACCAAATATTATAAGGATAATTATAAAAGAGACAATTTACTCAAAAAAGTTAAAGATAAAAAAGATTGGTTAAAACAACTAAAAATAAATATTCAAATACAAGAAGTAAACGATTCAAAAATTGATAGAACTATTCAGTTACTTAATAAAACAAACCAAATGAATATGAGAACTAATAGATACAATGAAATTGAATTTAGAAAAAAATATCTTGGAAAAGCCTCAAAGGGAAAAATTTTTGTTGCGACAGTAAAAGATAAATTTGGAGAATATGGATTAACAGGTATCATTTCATTTATGCCAGTAAAAAATTATTACGAAATTCAAGATTTTGTACTAAGCTGTAGAGTGATGGGAAGAGGTGTTGAGGAAAGTTTAGTAATTCATGTAAAAAAACTAGCAAAAAAAAAACAAAAAAAAATTATTTTTTAAATATTTAAAAACAAAAAAAAATAAACCAATGCTGGATTTTTTGAAAAATTTAAGGACTGTAAAAGAGATTAAGAAAAACTTATTTCAGGCATTATAAATTTTATAAATGGATGTAACTCAAGCTTCAATAAATGATTATAAATTAATAATAGATTTTATTAAAAAAAGATGGTCTAAAAACCATATATTAACAAAAAATAAAAAACTATTTTATTACTTTTATGTAAGAAAATATAAGATAAATTTTTTAATACTGAAAAATAAAAATAAAATAGTTTCTTTATTAGGATATATTATTAATCATTATAAAAACGGTTATTACACTTGGTTAGCTCTTTGGGTGTCTAATTATAATAATCCATTTTCAGGCGTTAGATTACTAAAGGAGCTAGAGGTTAAATTTCAAAATAAAATACTTGTTTTGGGTTTAAGTGAATATGCGAAGCAAATTTTAAAACAACTAAACTATAAAATAGAAACAATGAATCACTATTATTTTATAAATGAAAAAATTAAAAAATTTAAAATTATTAAAAATCCAATGAATAATAAGAAAAAGAAATCAAAAAATAATCAAATTTTTTTTGATGAAATAAAAAAAAGACACCTTCACAAATTTCGTAAAATTATTTGCTCAAGAAATTATAGGAATTTTGAAGATTTTAAATTTAAATATATAGATAACAAATTTTATAAATATAAATATTATTTAATTAATAATGATAAAAGAAATTTATTACTTGTAACAAGAACTATATTAGTAAAAAAAAATAGTAAAAAAATTATTCGGGTAATTGATGCATTTGGAAGTTACAATTTATTTAGCTATGCAAGCAATTTATTTAGATATTTATTAAAAAATTTAGAAGTCGAATACATTGATTTGTTAAATTTTGGTATTCCTTCTAAAATTTTTACATACTGTGGAATGAATAAAATTAATTATAATAAAACTATAGTTCCTAATTTTTTTGAACCTTTTATTAAAAAAAATAAAGCAATTTATTTTGCTCATCATAAAAAAATAAAAAAAAAAATCATAGTATTTAAAGGAGATGGAGATCAAGAAAGACCAAATTTAATATAATGTTTACTACTGCAATGTTCCATTTTGTTAGAAATAAAAAGACTCAATATCAAGTAAATTATTTTTCCGAAAAATTATTTGCATCTTTGATGAAAAGGAAATTTAAAAAAAAAATTATTGATCCAAAAAACCTCTTTCAAAAAAAAAATTTAAGTAATAATAAATATCTTTTAACTTTTGATGATGGATATAGAGACCACTATTCAATCTTCAAAAAATATTTAAAGAAAAATAAAGCTATTTTCTTTTTAAATGGAAAAACTATTGAAGATAAAGAATTTTTAGATGTAAACAAAATTCAATTGATAGCTAATAATTTCAATCATATAGAGCTAATTCAATTAACTGAACAATTGTTAAATAAAGAATTAAAAAAAAAATTTTTATTAAAAAATTTGCCAAGTATTAGCCAAACTTATAGACCATTTGATACTAAAGAAATTTCAATGTTTAAGTACATTTTTCAGATTTTATTACCGTTAAAAAAATCAACACACTTAATAAATAAGATTTTTTATAATTACTTAAAAATAGATCATAAAAAGGTATTTAAAGATCTATATCTTAATATTGATCAAATCTATGAAATGAAAAAAAAAGGTATGATCTTTGGTAATCATACTTTTAATCATTATCCTTTAGTAAAACTAAATTATAAACAACAATTTTATGAAATAAAAAAAAATCATGATTTTTTACTTAAATATAATTTATTAGATCAAAATATTTTTGCATATCCATATGGAATGTACAATAAGGTAACATTAAATGTTTTAAAGAAATTAAATTATAATTTTGCATTCACTGTAAAAAAAAGTAAATCAAGCATGGTTAATCCTCTAGAAATAAACAGAAAAGATGTTAATTACTTATAAAAGCTATGTTAAATAATAAATCTATATTAGTTACAGGTGGTACGGGTTCATTTGGAAAAAAATTTGTAGAAATAATTCTAAAAAAATATCCAAAAATTAAAAAGTTAGTTGTTTTTTCAAGAGATGAGCAAAAACAACATCAAATGTCACAAATTTACAGTGAAAAAAAATATCCATGTTTAAGATATTTTCTTGGAGACATTAGAGATTATGAAAGATTAAATCTAGCTTTTCAAGATATAGATATAATTATACATGCCGCAGCCCTAAAACATGTAAGTGCTGCAGAATATAATCCTTTTGAATTTGTTAAAACAAATATAATGGGTTCTCAAAATATCGTTAATGCTGCAATAAATAATAATAATGTTAAAAATGTTATTGCGCTATCAACAGATAAAGCAGTTGCTCCTGCAAATTTATATGGTGCTACAAAATTATGCTCAGATAAAATTTTTTTATCAGCAAATAATATCATAGGCAATAGGTCTCTTAAATTTTCTGTTGTAAGATATGGAAATGTATTTGGTAGCAGAGGTTCAGTGGTGCCAATATTTTTAGATCAAAAAAAATCAGGTGAGCTTACTGTCACCGATCAAAGAATGACTAGATTTAGTATTACGATAGAAGAGAGTGCAAATATGGTCATTTGGTCATTACAAAATAATATTGGTGGAGAAATATATATACCAAAACTACCATCTTATAACGTGGTAGATTTAGCCAAAGCAATTAGCTCAAATATTAAAATTAAATATACAGGAATAAAGCTTGGTGAAAAGTTACATGAAGAATTAATTTTAAAGAATGAAAGTGATTTTATTTTAGATATTGGCAAATATTACATACAAGTTCAGTCAAAAGAAATTTTTGAAAAATTAAAAAAAATATTTAAAAAAAGTAAGACAGTGCAAGGATCATTCAGATATGATTCAGGATCAAATAATCATTTTTTAAATATAAAAAATTTACGAGATTTAATTAAAAATTTTTAATAAATTTTAAATAAATTTTAATGAAATTAATAATAGGAACAGCGAATGCAGCTTCTAAATATTCTTTGAATCAATTCAAAAAAAATGATAAGAAAAATTTAATCAGAATAATTAATTATGCAAAAAAAAATAAAATTTTAACATTTGATACAGCTCCGAAATATAAGAATGCTGAAAAAATTTTAGGCAATCAAAAGAATAAAAAGATAAAAATAATCACTAAAATTTCAGAAACTAATAAAAAAAATCTCGAAAAAAATTTAATTAAGGAGATATTTATTTCTAGAAAAAGACTTAATGTGGATAAATTGTATGGGCTTTTAATTCATGATATAAATTTTTTTAGAAATCAAAACTCAAAAAAAATTTCAAAAATTTTAAATGATGTTAAAAAAAAAGGTATTGTTAAAAAAATTGGATTTTCTGTTTATTCCCCAGACGATGTGGATTATATATTAAAGTACATAAAGCCTGATATAGTGCAATTACCATTAAGTATTTTTGATAGAAGATTTGCAATCAGTAAAAAAATAAAAAAACTTAAAACCCTAGGAGTAGAAGTTCATGTCCGCTCTATATTCATGAGGGGACTACTGCTTAGTAGCACAAACAATATACCTGATAGTTTAAGTAAACTTAAGCCCGAATTGTTAAAATTGGAAAAATGGTGTGTTTCAAAAAATATTAGCCAATTACAAGCTTCTATTAATTTCATAAAAAGTTTAAAAAATATTGATGCAGTAGTTGTTGGAGTTGATAGCATATTTCAATTAAAAGAAATTATACTCGCTTTTAAAAATCCTTTAATAATGTTTCCTAAAAAAGTAAATTTTAAAATCCAAAATAAATATTTAGATATACGTAAATGGAAAATATAATTGTTGTTGTCCAGGCCAGATGTAGCTCCTCTAGATTTCCAAACAAAATATTAGAAAAAATAAAAAATAAAACTCTTATTGAATTTTTGTTTTCTAGATTATTTAAGTCAAAAAAAATAGATAATTTTTATTTAGCAACTACTAAAAAAAAAAGTGATAATAAGCTTTGCAAAATATTTAAAGATAGTAAGGTAAAAATTTATCGCGGAGATGAAAATAATGTTCTTGATAGATATTATAAAATAGCAAAAGAAAGCAAGGCTAAAATAATTATTAGAATAACTGGTGATTGCCCGTTAGTTGACTATAGAATTATTGATAAATTCATTCATAAAATGCTTACCAATAAAA
>MDTB01196938.1_pt1 | contig 24689 bp, 24 predicted proteins | sample 811161 | NCBI WGS metagenome assembly MDTB01 (sample SAMN05326650, study PRJNA326480) | marine metagenome | isolation source: seawater | place: Mediterranean Sea | collected 2009
ATTATTGGCTCTTGATGATGCTGGTCTAAATATTGGAAATATGGAAGCTTTCTATTGCGGAAATCTTGGACAAGCTAATGCCATGGTTGGCCAAAGAATATTGCAGGAAATAGGACAAACAGGCATTCCTGTTGTAAATTGCTCTAATGCATGCGCTACAGGAGCTACTGCTTTTAGAGAAGCTTGGACTTCTATTAAAGCTGGTTTGTATGATGTGGTATTGGCTGTAGGTGTGGAACAAATGGGAACAGGTCTTCTTGGAGGCTCTGGAAGTGGATCCGGAATCCCAAAAGAAGGTTTGTTAGGGTCAGGCACTATGCCTGCAGTGTTCGCTGAAGCCGGCATGGAACATGCAAGGCAATATGGCACAACTTTTGAACAGTTTGCAAAGATTTCTGTCAAGAATCATCATCATTCAACAATGAATCCAAAAGCAAGATACCAAATTGAGACACCTTTAGATGAAGTAATGAATGCTGAGATGATTTCCTATCCCAACACTAAACTTATGTGCTCCGTAAATGTTGATGGAGCGGCTGCTGCAGTCTTAGTTTCTGAGAAAAAAGCAAAAGAGCTTGGTATGCAAAGAGCTGTAAGAATTAAAGCTTCGGTAATGACTAGTGATCCCTATCAAGAAAGAGATCTTGTTATGCCAGATGTTAATTCATGTACAAGAAAAGCTGCTGCAGAAGCTTATGAAATGGCCGGGCTTGATTCTAGTGATGTGGACCTAGTTGAATTACATGACTGCTTTGCTACGGCTGAGATGTTGCACTATGAAAATCTAGGTCTGTGTGAGGATGGAGAGGCAGGGAGGTTGATCGATGAGGGGGAAGTTGAATTAGGAGGAAGAATACCAGTGAATGTATCTGGAGGTCTTCTTTCTAAAGGTCATCCTTTGGGGGCAACAGGTATAGCGAATATTTATGAAGTTTGTACTCACTTGAGAGGAGAAGCGGGAGAAAGACAAGTTGAGAATGCCAAAATTGGTATGACACATGTGATAGGGTTAGGAAGTGCTTGCGGAATACATATCCTTGAGAAAGTCTAGTTTTACAAATGCAGATCGGCGTTGTTAGTGATACACATAACAATCTAAGTAATATAGATAAAATAATTTCCTTATTTAACAGAGAGAAGGTTTCTACAGTAATTCATACGGGCGATATAGCTAATGCAAACTCGTTAGCAAAATTTTCTAAACTAGATAGCAAGCTTATTGGAGTGTATGGAAATAATGATAGAAATGAAATAGGTATAAAAGAAATAGCTCAAAACAATAATTTCCTTTTTCAAGAACCTCCCAATGTATTAAGTCTTTATAGCAAAGATATTGCTATATTTCATGAACCTGATTCAATCGATGATTTCTTATTATAAAATAAAAATATTGACGTTGTAATTCATGGGCACACACATAGATACAGAAATGAAGTAAAAAATAGGGTCTTAATTTTTAATCCAGGCGAAAGTGCAGGAATGCAAAAAGGAAATAATGCAATTGGCATCTTAGATTTAAAAACTTTAAAAGCTAAAAGAATTTTCTTTTAAAAAATAAATATAAAGATATAAAAAATATTCCAAGAGGCATGGACAAGAGAAGAGGTCTCAGTGCTCTTGTTGAAAAGTTTTGTTCAAGAGCAATATTAAATATGAAAGTAAATATAGAAGGAGCATACACTGACTCTGAACTTTCTATTTGAGTCGGCGTCATGAAGATCAACACAAGAAGAATGAATATCTCAAAAAAATATTCTTTGTTAATTCTTGCAACTATTAAGCTTAACAGTATTGAAGTTATGAGGTAAGTAAACCAAAACATTTTCTTATTTTAGAAGATTCAATATGTTTTCTTTGATTAATTCACTTCTCCACAATGTAATTTCTTTGCAAGCAGCGTCAACTCCTTTTTGGAAAACTAACCTTAAAAAATCTTTTTGAGCTTTCTTTGAAAAAAATAAAGTTGGGTTAATTGCTTCACGCTGAGCAATATTTTCAATAACTTTATTGAATTGACCTAAAAGTTCTATTTCTTCAGCTTTAGTAATAATCCTTTCTAATTCTGAAGAGTCAGAAGGTGATTTAAAAGTAAGTTCTACAATTTTTTTAATATCCTGGTCATGCCAATTAAGTTTTGAGGATTTAGATAATTCTTCTTTTTGGGATTTATAAAGATGGATTAAGTATTCCACATCTAACGCGGCATATTTTAATTGAGAATCAGAAAGGGGTCTCTTTATCCAGTTTGATCTAGTTTCATTCTTACTTAGAATTATTCCAAGCTCCTGTTGGACTAACCCTTGGTAACCTATCGTAAATTCTCCATCTAAAAAAGAATTTGCAATTTGAGTATCAAATATATTAATCATCTCTTTTTTTGTCCAAGAGTAAATAGCCTCTAAATCTTCCTTACAGGAATGCAGTATTTTTGTTACAGATTCTGAAAACAGGAAGCTAGAATGCTCTCCAGGATTTTGAATTAGGATAGTGTCTATAAGATATATTTCATCTTCATCATTAACCTGTAATAAGGCCAACCTCATGTTATCTTTTGTTGTTCGCCGAAATTCAGTATCAACACCCAAATAAGGCTTTTGAAGAAGTTCTTTATTTAGAAAGGACAAATCTTCAAGGCTATCTATATAGGTAAACAAAGCTTTATAATTATTGTGTCTTTAAATTATTTAGAGAGATAACATCCACAATTCCTTCTTTTGAATGATAACCATTAATTACCCGGCTAAAAATCTCTTTTAAAGAGTCTACATCATTATTATTTTCAGCTTTTTCTAGCTCTATGATAAGTCTTCCTATCTCTTTCTTGGTAATAAATTCTTCTTCAGCCCTAAGAATCTGATTATGTTCAGTTTTACTTACATTATCGCCTATGAGTAATTCTTCATAAAGCTTTTCACCAGATCTAAGTCCTGTAAAAATAATTTCAATATCTCCATTTGGATGATTTTCATCTTTTACATCTAAACCGCTTAGATTTATTAATCGTTTAGCCAGGTCTACAATTTTTACTGGTTCCCCCATATCTAACACAAATACATCTCCTCCTTCTCCTAGCGCTCCGGCCTGAATAACGAGCTCTGCTGCTTCAGGAATAGACATAAAATATCGTGTTACTTCTGGATCAGTAACCGTAACAGGCCCTCCTTCTTTGATTTGCTTCTGAAATAAAGGAATGGCCGATCCTGAAGAGCCTAATACGTTGCCGAACCTAACCATAGTCATTCTGGTCTCAGAATTTTCATTATTGTTATCAGAATAAGATTGTAAAATCATCTCAGAAAATCTCTTAGTAGCACCCATAATATTAGTTGGTCTTACTGCCTTGTCTGTAGATATAAGAACAAAAGTTTCAACTTGAGAATCAATCGCAGCTTCTAGACAAATCTTGGTACCAAAAATATTATTAGATACACCCTCGAAAGGATTCTCCTCAACCAATGGCACATGTTTATAGGCAGCAGCATGATAAATGGTATTCACAGAAAAGGTTTTACAAACTTCTTTCATCCTTTTCTTATTGGTAACACTACCAATTACTGTTCTTAAATTTATATTAAGTTGTAAAGACACAATTTCATTTTTTATTTCATATAAAGCAAATTCATTTGCATCTAGAATTATTAATGTCTTAGGATTATTCTTTGATACTTGTCTTGCAATCTCTGAGCCTATAGATCCACCCGCTCCAGTAATGAGAACAGTTTTATCTCTAATGTTTTTGTCTATAAGTCCTTGATTAGCTTCTACTTCATATCTTCCTAGCAAATCAGTTATGTCTACCTCTTTTAACTCTGAAACTAGTACTTTACCTTGAGCTATCTCTGCCAGCCCGGGGAGTATTCTTACTTTAACTGAGTACTCCTGTATTTCTTTAAGGAGATCTCTCAAGATAGATCTTGAAGCAGAAGGTATTGCTATAAGAACTTCATCCACTTTTCCACTTAAGGATAGCCTCTTTAATTTTTTAGGATGTAATACTTTTATTCCGCCCAAGTAAGTCCCATGTAGGGATATATTACTATCAATAAATGCTATGGGTTGCATTTCTTTACTAACTCTTAACGCGCTTGCCAATTGTATTCCAGCAGACCCAGCTCCATAAATTACAACTCTTTTTTCCGATATTCTGTCAGATAAATAAAAATGAGCTGTTAATCTTGAACTAACTATTAAAAAAGAAAAAGTAATAAAACCTACCAACCAACCTTCCAGGCTTAACAAAGAATCCGAAGTTATAATGATGAAGTAACCTAAAAGATAAATGTATAACAAATTGCCAATAAGGCCTAATAAAAAGCTAATCACAATAGCCTTTACAAGGACCAAAATTACACTTAGATCGATATATCTAACAACAGAACTGTAAACGCCAAAAAACCAAAAGGCAGCAATACAGATTAAAGGCATTGGAGCTAACCTTAAGTATTCTTCTAGATTTAAAGACTGAAGTGAAACATTACTAACAACAAGTGCTAAAAGTATGGCTAAACATATAGATATAAAATCACTAGACAGGACTAGCAACTTTTTAGTTACTCTTGAAGTTGAAAGTAAAGCTTTCTTAAGTTGCATTTAATTTACTATTTCTTCTTTTAATGAGAAATTCCATCCTTTTTCAAAACTTTTAAGATGGTAAGTCCAATTATATAAAGATCAAACATTAGCGAGGACTTTCTTAAATACTCTTCATCAAGTTTAACTTTCTCTTGGATTGAAAGTTCATCTCTTCCATTGACCTGAGCCCATCCTGTTATTCCTGGCTTTAGTTGATTTATGTCTTTCTCATTTCTTAGATCAATCAAATCATATTGATTGTATAAAGCCGGTCTTGGGCCTACTAAGGCCATATCGCCTTTTATAACAGAAATTATCTGAGGAAACTCATCTAAGCTATATTTCCTCAAAAAACGTCCTGTAGAAAGAAGATACTCATCTGGGTTTTTTAATAGATGAGTAGCCTCTTGAGGAGTATTTGAGCGCATAGTCCTAAACTTAGGCATAAGAAAAGCTTTATTATTTTTTCCTATTCTGCAAGAAAAATAGAGAGGACTTTCCTTATCTTTGATAAAGATTAAAATTGATATAAAAAGAATAGGTAGCAGCAGAATCATGGCAACTGACAAACTAAATAAAAAATTTATTAATCTAATCATTGTATTGATTAGTTCCTTTTAGTGAGCATAACCGAATCTAACAAAATAGTCTTATTAGTTGTGATCAATCTCTTCCATACACATCTTCAAGTCTCTCAATGTCGTCTTCACCTAAATAACTTCCAGACTGCACTTCTACTATATGCAAAGGTAAGTCTGTTTCATTAGATAAACAATGAACAGCACGCTTGGGAATATAAATTGAATCATTAGCTTTGAGCAGATGATCGACTCCATCAACATGCACATTAGCGGTTCCTTCAACAACAACCCAATGTTCAGCTCGATACTGATGACGCTGCACACTTAAACGAGCACCTGGATTTACCGTGATGCGTTTAACTTGATAATTAGGGCCTAGATCAACACTATCATAGCTACCCCATGGTCTGTAAACTTCTCGCTGGTGTATAAGTTCACTGCGACCCTCTAACCTTGTAACTATATCTTTAACGAGCTGAGTCTGATCTAGTGAAGCCACTAATACGGCGTCTTTGGTTTCAATCACAGCGATATCCTTCAAACCCAAAACAGCTACTAATCTATTATCTGAATTAATAAGACAATTATGGCTATTCAACACTTCGACATCACCCTTGATAACATTCCCTTGATCATCAGACTTATTGGCCTTTCTCAGCGCTTGCAAGTCACCTATATCAGACCAACCACAATCTACTGGAACGACGGAGGCTTTCTGTGTATGTTCCATGATTGCGTAGTCTAAAGAAATACTCTCACATTTAGAAAACTCTTGCTCTGGTAGTCTAATAAAATCTAAGTCCTTTGTTGTTCCTTTAACTGTGAGCCTACAGTGATCTAATAGATCCTCACAATATGATGCAGCCTCTTCAATTAACACACTTGGCCGAATGATAAACATCCCGCTATTCCAAAGATAATTACCTTGATCCAAGTATTTTTGGGCAGTTGCTTTATTTGGTTTTTCTACAAACTCGTTGACTTTAAAGCCACATTTTGTTTTTGGGCCATATCTAATGTAGCCGTAACCTTCGCATGCAAAACTTGGTTCAATTCCTAGAGTAACTAGATCTCCCAAAAGTGCCAATTCTTGTGCTTTAATCAGGGCATTATGAAAGTTATCCTCATCTGAGATAGCATGATCCGCAGAAAGTACCAACATTGGCTGATCCATTCCAGCTTCAAGTAACCTCAAAGCTGCCAGAATGACCGCAGGAGCTGTATTGCGTCCACATGGCTCTAAAACTATATCAGCATTTATATTAGCTGCCTTGCACTGTTCTGCAGCCAGAAACCTATGATCTTGATTGCAAATCAGCTGACTACGTCCAAGCTCTAGACCAGACAACCTATGAAATGTTTGCTGAAGCATGGTATACCCGAGTTCATTACCAACAAGCTCTTTATATTGTTTAGGAAATGCAGAACGAGATATAGGCCATAACCGACTACCTATACCTCCAGACATAATAACAACGTTAAAAAAAGTATCCATGTGTTAAGTTTTAACTCTATATTTTAACCTAGAACTTGAACATCGTCTTTGTAAGTTAAGAAAACAAAATTTTGTTAAAAGTAAATAATTAGTTTTAAAAACCAGTTATAAAAAATTAGTTATAGATTGCTCTCTGACCAAGAACAATTTATAAATAAATCTATCTTGAAAGATCTTTGCCTCTACTCAGTCCTAGAACAGTAGCAACTTTCTGTCTCAAAAAATTATCTATCTTTCCGTAAAGCCTTCTAAAAGCTTGGCTAGGGCGGCCAGTGAAACTAGTAACATGATAGTAATGTCCACCAGTTGGTGATGATCGCGTGAAATAATAATTACTTAGACAGCATCTAGCGACTTCAGATTGAACCATATCAACAGAATGCCAGCTATGAGTATTTGTTTCCATGACAACTAATCTATTAAATTTAGAGGGTAGCTTTAATGGAATTTTTACTTGTGAATCCCAAAGTTCAAAATTACCACCATCCTCTTCTTTTATTCCAGGAGATACGTAATACAAAAGATTTAACCTTCTGTATCTTGTTCGATTAGCATCATGAGAATTATCTATATGCGGATTTAAAAAATGAGATTCTTCCATTCTACTCAACCCTCCAGCATATAATGAGGGATCTCCTTCCAAATCAGGAATCAGAGTAATTTCTTTTATTTCTTCTATTACTGGTTTTGACTGAAGACAGTCAGTAACTTGTTCAGGCAGAGCGTTTTTGAGTTTATCAAGCTTTGCAAAAGTATATTTTTTCTCTCTAAAAGTATCTGTGTAATTCCACATACTTTTTTTAGGGAAATATTTAAAAATATTTACAGCTAAGTCTTCAGGTAGTAAGTTATCCAGAATAAAAAATTTCGTATCAGTTGATGAGCTTACCTTAAAAAAATCTTGAGAAAGACTTTCGCGATTCTCCCTCAATTTATCAACCAATAAATTTATAATATCTTCGTTTTTAATTTCCATTGAATCCTCATAAATTAATTCTAAGTAATTGACTCAAAAAATATACAAAATAACCAAAAAGACCAATGCATGATATTTTTTGATAGCTAGAATTCCTGCTCTAATACTTAACGGGATAAAAATTCACCCTCTAAAACACAGTACACAATAGCATCAGAATTGGAGATCAATGATAAAATATCATGGTCTAACAATGACTTACTTGCCACTGCAATACCTATAAATTCTGCTGTTTCATGTTCTATTGCTTTTAAGTGCTTTCGAAACATTGGCTGACCATATCTTTCTATTTCCGCTTCTTGTCCTGTTATTTCAATTGAGTGAGAATTAATGACACCTTCAACTAAAATATGTTGAACAGAAGGATCGATACCACAACCTCCGCGAATGTATTTCAAATATTTACCAGGATAGGTTTTTCCATGGGGTACCAGCTCATTATTACCGATCTTTAAATATCTAGATAAGTCTTTTGTTGAAGAGCTGTCCTCAACCGAACCAAATCTAAAATCAAATGAAATTCTATTTGTTTGGCTCGTGTTCAAGGGAGAACCGTGAAGCAAACGACTACTAAATACAAATGCCGAACCATTATCAGGTAAGACTTGGTGCGTTTGACTGCCCATCAGATCGAAATTTTCCGCTAATAGGTCAGGATTACTTGAGTAGTGATCCAAAAGCTTCTTATTATCAGAGCTCCTCTCTACAACATCAAATGTAGATCCAGGGACGACACCAAGAAGTGGTACCCAGACTGTTCTAAAATCTTCTCCATGACCATACCAATAATCCGTGTGCCAGCTAGTTCCATGCTGTCCTGGACTAGAAACTCTGGGTGTTGGTTGAGGCTGAATAATAAATTTATAAGTGGGAATATCGTATATATCGGATAATTCTTGTGCAATTTTATAATATGCCTGCTTGAATTCATACGTAGAAAAGAAATTTAATAAGACAGTCCTTAATCGCGTTAATTTAATTTCACCATTAGTTTCTGTTAAATCGTTTTTTGCATAATCCTTAAATGCTTTTCTAAATTCTGACACTGCATCTGACTTAACATACGAAAACAATGGGGGTTCTTTAAGCGTGATATTAACCTTTAATTTTTCGTTATCAATCATATCATTTAACCTTAATTTATAATTCAACTTACAGAAATCTCTAGTAGATTAAGGAAAATTTAGTTTTCACTTACTTCTCCAAGGAGCATAGGTACAATATCCTATAGGGTAAAGTAAAATAAATAAAGAATATTCAAAGGAGCTTTAAAATGAGCAGTATACATAAGAAAAACTTTCAATGTGATCCAAAGATACTTGAAATATTTGATGATGAAAAATATGCCGAATTAGCTTTCGATAGTCATGAAATATATAGAAATAATGAGCCATTTCCGCATATTGTATTAGATGATTTTTTACCCTTATCTTTTGCTGAAATCATTTCAAATGAGTATCCCAAAGTAAGTGATAATACTAGCAATTTTAAATTCCATAACCATAACAATGTAAAGAGACATTTTTTAGAAGATTCGCGTAAGTTTTCCACCAACTTACAGCTATTCTCATCTGCAATTTCGTCAAGGTCATTTTTACTATTTCTTGAGACCATTACAGGTTTAAAATCATTAATTCCAGATCCTTATTTTATGGGCGGAGGGGCCATGATGACTGGCAATGGTGGATTTTTAAATATTCACGTGGACTTCAATTGGCACCAAAAATTACAGGCATGGCGAAGATGTAATGTTTTGTTTTATTTAACAGCTGACTGGAAAAATGAATACCAAGGAAATCTAGAGTTATGGAGTAAAGATGGAAAATATAAAGTTAAGGAAGTAGAACCAATTTTTAATAGAATAGTGATTTTTAATACTACATCAGAAAGTTATCATGGACAACCAGTCAAGATAAATACGCCCGATCATATATTTAGGAACGTCTTTTCGGCATTCTATTATGCAACTGAAAAGGATGAAAAAATAGATTCCAAACCACATTTCACTAAATATAATGCTGACGATAGAAGAGAAGATAACATTGCCAGCTTCGAAACATCTCCATATTCAGAGGGTATTACAGAAGACTACTTAAAAAATATAAAAAAATGACTATTGATAGTCATCATGCCCTCAAAGGAATTGGCTTGGGCACAATGATGATGGGTTGGCGTCTCGATGAAAAGGAGTCTGAAAAAGTTATTGCGTTAGCCCACGAAAATAATGTTTTATTCATTGATACTTCGGTTAGTTACGCTAGAGGCTATTGCCATCAAATAATTGGTAAATCTATACATAATTTGAACTTAATGAATAGATTTTTTATTGCAACAAAAGTGGGTGGGATCTCAAATGATAATGATACGTCAGAAAAGATTGGTTATTCACGCTCCAATATAATTCGACAGTGTGAGTTGTCCTTATCTCAATTAAATATTGAATGTATCGATCTCTTACAGTTACATAATCCTAGCAGTGTCCATGGATATGATGAAATACTTGACGCCATTATTCTGCTCAAGGCCCAAGGTAAAATTAAAGATTATGGTATTTGTAATTATGGTGTTAAAGAGACTGATAAACTTTTAACTTATGCCGCAGATAATAATCTGCCTTTACCCATTACAAATCAATTTGAATACAACCTTCTTAATGCCAGCCATCAAGAATCAATGTTTAATTTTTTAGAAAAGAAAAATATACGATCTCTGACTTGGGGTCCATTGGCAAGTGGTTTGCTTACAGATTGGTATGTCAATAATATCGAGTTAAAGCCAAATGGAAGGATACAAATAGGCCGGGAGAAAGAATCTAAATATAAACTTCTAAATACTAAATCCACCCAAAAGGTTTTGCGTAAAGTATCAGACATATGCCAGAAATATAATATGTCAGCACAAATATTATCTTTATTGTGGTTGATGAGAAAAAAACCAAATAATCAAATACTAGTTGGGCCTTCTTCAATCGATCAATTCATACAAATAACAAGAGAAATTAGCAATCAGAAACATGAAAAGATTGAGTTCAACTCAATTGACTTCGGAGCAAATTAAAGTCCAATTCCTAATAAACCAGCCTTGAATTGTTTTATCAGGTACTGTGACCTAAAAAAGCTAAATGTCTTTTATGGCATGAGTCTAGAAGACTATAACGCTCAAACTACGTTCTTTAAATTAACTGCAGATTTCAAAATACTATTTGTTCAATATTATCTTTATTTTTTAAGTTCTTAAGTCTAATGAATTGAGCCAGCATATGCATAAGACTTTGATGAATATCTTCTACAATTCCATAATTTTCATTTGGGATATGAATGCAATTATCGCTTATATTTCTAGCCTCACCTCCCCCAAAACCAACGAAAGCAATACTTTCTATATTTTTTGACTTTGCCATTGACAACGCTTTAATGATGTTAGGGCTATTTCCACTGCTAGAAACACAGACCAGGATATCACCCTCCTTTCCATATTTTTCTAATTGAAATGAAAATATCTCATCATAATTAATATCATTTGCCACAGCCGTAATAGTAGGAGTGCTGCTAGACAAAGAATGAACTAAAGGCTGGATAGAAGTATCGGATGAGGCGCCTTTCAAAAAATCACACACAAAGTGCTCGGCTATAGATGACGAACCCCCATTTCCGCACGTATAAATCGTGCAATTACGCTTGATTGCAGACTCTAGAGAATTTACAACTTTTTCCAAATTGGACAAGTCAATTGATTCAAATGCTTTTTGTATTTCATTAATATACCCAGACAGGAAATTGCTTAAAACCGTGCTTTGTGTATTTGGAAATTTCATTACTTCTTTAGTAAGTAGCCATCAGGTGCGACGGTTATTAGTAGTCTATCTTGTATATCTTCATCAATTTCAAAAGAATCATCTTTTTTTAAGTACTCATAAACAGCACTCTTTGGACTATTTCCAGGACCCCAAGGTCTATTAGGATCTACAGGTAAATCTTCAATTACTGAATCAAAAACTACACAATAACTTCCACTAGTGACCAAAGAGGCATAGGCTTCCATTTCCGCTAAAACATGATCATGAGTATGATTAGAATCTAAAAAGACCATAACTCGATCATATCCTCTTGCCAATGAATGAACGCTGTTAATGATGTCCGAAGAAATTGATGATCCCTCAATTAATTCCATCCTATTTCTCATTGGATGATTATCAAGAGCCTCACGATTATGTTCTCGAATATCTATATCTACTCCTATAACTTTACGCTTTGGGTTTTTTGGGTCGAGCATTTCACCATCTTGTAATGCATCGCTATAATCTAGCAATGCTAATAATGAGGCACTCAGGACTAGTGAACCTCCGTGCGCGATACCGGTTTCAATAATCAAATCAGGTTTTACCTTCCAAATAATTTCCTGAGTGGCAACTATGTCCTGAGGATATTGAATTATTGGCCGTGAAAGCCAATCAAAATTATAAGAATAGCGTTCCTTAACTGATTCAGTAAAAAATTGACTAGCTAAATTCTTTAGACTTTCTAAATTTTCTTTCATCTCGAGTTTAATCCTATTTATAAATTAATGTTTGATTGTTAAGAACGAAAGATATCATAAACAATTGCATTATAATCTATTACCAGTAAATCCTTGCGAGGATAAAACATATCCTTTGTGATTGGACGTTTAATTATCACTTTATTTTTTAATTTACATGCGCTTAACACTTGGATTATAAACTGATCACTTAAAGTATTCCTGCTCTTTGTGTCATCAATAAGTACCAAATTTTGGGTTTTACTTATATCGTCGATTATTGATGAATAATCTTTATATGAATGAGCATTTATTGAAAATAATGAAGCAGTCTTACCTGATAGTTTTATTAAATCGTGCAGTTCCAATCCATACTGAAGTGAATTATTAAAACAGACTATAGTTGCATCTTCACCTTGTTTGTATTTAAAGAAATTATCGTCCATATCTTGTTCTAGACACTCTAGTTCTAAAACATCATCTTGAAGTAACCTCTGCCCGACACTAATAATTCTAAAACCAGGCTTAATAAGTTTACGAGAAATAATTTCTTTAGCATCTATATTATTTGTAATAGAGTAACCATTTATACCGGCAATAGAACAAAAATCATCTAGATTGTTTAGGGAAGCTTGCGGGCCTTCGTAACCACTATCCATAGTTACTGGGAAGATTGTGAACGATGATGAAGGATTAGTTTGTCTTATTACATTGTAAGTATTCACAATCTGATCAATGCCCAATAATAAAAAATCAAGTTGCTTCATAAAAAATACTGAAGAGATATCATTCATCATCAAACCAAAGCCGACACCCACAAGACAGTTTTCACTATTAGGGGTATTTATAACTGTAGTGCCATTATTCGGAGATGCCAAACCCTTTGTCAAACCACTCAAGCATGAACCTGCATCAATATTTTGACCATATAGTACTATTTCTTGCTTACTATTTACTTGTTCTTTTAGTAATTCGTTGACATATTGAACGTATTTCATTTGATCTCTTCTTTTAACGATTTTGCTAGTCGATTTGATATATTAATAAGATCATTCATAGGTAGATATTTCTTAAGTATAAATAAAGGATCATTTTCAGAATCTTCTAATAAAGGGTATTCTGTTTGATAAACATTAGGTGCCGAGCCGGCATGATAATTAATGAACTTGCCTTCTGGAAAATCTGCATGATCCATGTGCCAATATCCGAGAGTGGTCAATTTAACCTCAATTATTGCAGGTTTTTTATTCGAAAACGCCTGATTCCTCATGAGCTCAATTTCATCTCGGTACAAAAAAGGATCATTTCCTTTTAAGTATGAATATTCTATATTGAAAGACTCAGCTAATTTAGAAAAATCAATATTTGACCTTCTTTCATTTGTTTTAGTAGCTAAAGACCAATCATTATCCTCTATTATGATTACAGTCGGTAACGAATGTGATGCTAGAAATAGAAGGCTTTCATAAAATGAGCCCTCTTCAACAGCTCCGTCTCCGGTAACAATAAAAGTCACACCATCTTCATTCTTAACCTTATTTCCTAAAGCATAACCGCAACCAACAGGCAAATTATTACCAAGTATATTAGATGTATAGGTTATATTTTTTGATTGATTAAAAAGGTTCATCGAGCCTAAACGACCGCCAGCTATGCCACTTTCTTTCAAATAATATTCGTCAAGTTCCTCTTTTAACGTTCCCATTTTAATCAAATTATAATGAGCATTTCTATGGGATAAAAATAATTTATCAGATTCTTTCATCACTTTATCAACCGCTACTGCTAGTGTTTCATGCCCCAAAGCAAGATGAATAGGTACTAAAAATGATTTACTTTTACATAGCTCGTTGATAATAACTTGAGCCATACGAAGCCATAGTATTTTTTCTACAAGATTTAGGTCAGATTCTTTCATTGCACTGCTATAGTTAAAAAAAAAGATTAATATCAATCGATAAGACAATCGAATGTATTTTTAGCCCCAATTAGGTATCAACTTGATTTTTTAAATACTGAAGGTAAGCAACTCCTTCTTGTGTATTTTCTACAGGAGCCCAAGAAGCCATTTCTTTCCAAGTTAGAGGATCATAAGCCCCTTCCATCGTCTCATAGATCACCACTGCCTCTTCAAGCATCACATAAGTATGCCAGGTAAATGCGGGCACTTCTATTGTCTCTTGACCACCCTTTTTTAAGATAAATTTGTCAGTAATATTCCCATTGTCATTAAAGAAAAATAAAGAGAAAGATCCATCAATAAGATACATTTTTTCAATTTTCTCTTCTCCTGGATGCATATGAGGCTGCATATAAGATTCACTTAACATAAAGTTTACAACCTCGTTATCATAATCTCCAGGTTGATGCATTATTTTACCAAATCTCTTTTTTGGCGAACTATGTGCCGCGACTATGCTTCTGGTCTTCTCTTCAGTAGATATCTTTGGTATCGGTTGCATATTCATATTTCGGCACCTCGGTTTTTGACCATTTTACTTAAGTTACTTTATCCAATACAAGTCATCATCAATTTTTTTTGCTTGATGAAGAAACTCGATTTGCTGAAGCCTATAAAATTCTTTGCGATTAAAGATTTCATCACTTAATTCAATATGTTCAAGGTCGTTTAGTAGTTGTTTTACACCGCTCTCAACATTCCATTTGCAATTGAAGTTAGGTAGTACTCTATTAATTTTATCAAATAATACTTTATATGTCCTCGCATCAACCCCATCTTGAATTTTTCTATCTTTAATGAGGTTATCCGGATCATCTTCATGATTATTGCTAAGATAAGTTAGTTTAGAACCTTCAACATTTTGATGAATCATTTTTGCAACATCAATGATCTTAAGGTTATCTTCATTTCTACCAACATTGAGTACTATTAACTCACCGGAGTTAATATCCCAATCTATGCACCTATGAAATGCTTGACAAGCATCTTCGATATGTAAATGAGGTCTCCATGCCTCTCCATTTGAGTTAAGAGTAACCTTCTTAGTAGTGAGGGCTAAACCACAAAGCATATTAATAACACAGTCAAATCTAATGCGAGATGACATTCCATAAATAGTACTTAACCGAAGGGCAATTGGAGTAAATGAATCATCAGCAAGCTTTAATAAACCTTCTTCAACTTGTAATTTATTTATAGAATAGGGAGTCTGTGGGTTAGTAGTCATAGTTTCGTCAAGTAAAGACTCATCCATTGCCGCCCCGTAGACCGAGCAACTAGATGGATAAAGAAATTTAATCCCTAGTTTCTTACACATAGATGCTATTTTAAGAGCGTAGTCTCTTGTAGGATCATATATCTGACTTGCAGGCATGTGACCAAATGGGTCATTTGATATCCCTGCTAAAACAATGACAACATCAAACCCTTTGATATGTCCTTCATCGATAAACCGAGCATCCATCACTTCTGTTGTAATCGGTTTAGGTTGCAAGAGTTTGCCACTTTCAAAGAATCCTGTATCTATTCCCCTACAGTCATAACCTCTTTCTATTAGATATTCGGTTAAGTAACTCCCCAAATAACCTTGGTTCCCAATGATAAGAATTTTATTCATTTCGTAGATTTTCCTAATTTAATTGTCTAGCATTAATAGTAGCAATTGCACTTCTGCATACTTCCTAGTCTATGATCGTTGCTCAATACTATCTTGATCATAGTATGTAATTCGGGTACCGCCTGCATCCAACCTCACATCAAGACAAAATAATTCCTTCAAAGCTGCAGTTACTTTAGCTTGATTTTCGGGCTCTACGTAAAGAAGAAGAAAACCACCACCACCTGCACCAAGCAACTTACCACCAATCGCACCCGCTTGAAGGGCCTTCTCGTAGTAATGATCAATTAGTCTATTTGAGATATCATCAGTAATACTTTTTTTTAAGAGCCAACCTTCATGCAATATTTCGCCAAATCTACGCATATCCTGATTTCCTGAGAGGACGTCCCTTAAAGGATTGACCAGATCACGCATTTTAGCCAATACAGCTCGCTTAGTGTGAGTCGCCTTGTCTTGACTTTCCAAGACCTCACTAGCATCTCGCTTCAATTCAGTGTAAAACAGCATCAAGTTCCGTTCAAGCGAGTTTTTTACCTCACTAGTATAAAAAACTGGTTCAGTAATAACAGTTCCATCGTTATTAAAAGTGAATATATTCAGATCGCCATAGGCCGAAGCAAAATGATCCTGTTTACCCATAGTACGTAATAAAATATCTACTTCAATGCTTCCAGCCTCTGAAGCGAGAGTATGTTTCGTAGCATATTTTCCGCTCAACGCATATAAAGCATGCAGCAGCCCAACACAGAATGCGCTCGAGGAACCTAGTCCTGTGCTACCTGGTATATCTGAAAAAGTGGTGATTTCTATAGGGAAATCAATCTTAAATAGCTTTAAGGCTTCTCTAACTATCGGATGCTCTATATCTTCGATATCATTACAAAACTCTACCTTGCTCCAGTTGACTCTGTATTTATATTCAACAATTCCAACCTGGCGCTTTACAACAACATAAATGTACTTGTCTATAGTTGTACTAAGTACCTGTCCTGGTTCTTCTGAATAAAATGATCGAAGATCTGTACCACCACCTACGAAGCTTATTCTAAAAGGAGTTCGAGAAATAATCATGTTCCCTGAATCTCCATAAATGATTTTATCTCCGAAACAGCATCACTTAATTTGTCAACATTAATACTCCATCTTGGTTTGTTTTCAATGAATTCATATTCCTCACTATTTGCAACTAAAACAGAACCACATTCAGCATTGTAAGCTGCCTCACAATCTCTTACATCATCACCAACATACAATGTCTTATCCATCCTTAAAAAATGATCTCTAGCTATTTGATAGAAAAGCCCGGCCCTCGGCTTTCTGCACTCACAGTCATCATCCCAATGATGGCGGCACACATATATATCAAGTATTGGTATACCTTCATTCTTCAGTTTATCAATCATTAATCTATGTATTTGCATTAAATTATCTTCACTAACCATGCCTCGAGAAATCCCAGCTTGATTTGTTATTACGATAAAGCAAAAGCCATCTAGAGCAAGCTTCTTCATAGATTCAATCGTATCATCAATCAATTTAAAACCTTTCCAGTTTTCAATATACTCTCCTCTAGGTGCTTTAACATTTATGATGCCATCGCGATCCATTAGGATTATTTTTTTTGGTGTTAAATATTTACGCATTAATTCTAGGCGTTCTTTGTCCGATATACTATGGTAATCTCCATTAACAACTGAACCTGAAATTCGCTGCTTTTCAACTAACGCCTCAAGTACGTTACTAAAATTTATGTTCGGTGCGTTTGGTATATTGTCGTAAAGTGCAAGAATAGAGTCACGCTCAGCCACCATATAACCAATTTCAACCAAATTCAGGCCATCTCCAATCCTATTTTGACTGTATACCTCTATACGTCCGTTCGACGAAGTACGTATATTGCCGTTTTCCTTTTCAGCGAGAGATAACGTTACTGATGCTTTTTCTTTTTCATGAATATCCATCAGTTTATTTAGATTAAACTGTGCAAAATTGTCTGCATATAAAAGTAAAAAACGAGCATCTAAATTATCTCGAGCTTCCCACAATCTTCTGCCTGTATCCCATTCAATTGGACCTACACTATACTCAATTTCCCAGCCCCAGGAACTACCATCACCGAAGTACTCATAAATTACTTCTCCCATATAGCCTGTTAAAAGCAAAAAACGCTCTATCCCTTGAATTGCTAGCTGTTCTAGCAAGTATTCCAGAAATGGCTTATCCAATACCGGAACCATAGGTTTTGGCAAATCATCAGTTATAGGACGAAGTCTAGTTCCTAGACCGCCACAAAAGATTATTGCTTGGGTTGGTTTGATCAATTTTTATCGAGATATTTAACGGTTTTTGAAATTCCTGAGTGTAATGATACTTTAGGCATCCATCCATGCTTTTTAATTTTACCAATATCAGCAAAACTTCCGTTAAGTAAACAAGGAAAAGCTTTAAATGGCAGTGGAACTCTCATTTCATTCGCCACCATATTAACCACTTCCCAAACAGCGGAACTCTCTCCAGACCCAATATTATACACCCCATTGCTTTCCTCTGATTCTACTAGGACTTTTATACCATTGACCACATCGAGTACATATACGAAATCATTTCTTGCTTTTGGATTTTTAATTTGTGGTTGAATACCATTTTTAAAGTCTCGAAAACATGAAGGAATGAGAGCGTCCTTTCTCTGATCCGGGCCATATACAAAAAATGCACGACCCCAAATCAACTTTATATCTGACTCGTTACAAATACTCTCAGTTATTATCCTCAGCGAGGATTTAAATGATGCAAAGACGCCTGAGTCAATAGGATTAAAATTTTCATCTACCAAGCCTTCCGCTTCACCATACTCCCAACAAGAGCCAGCAATAAATATCTTCTTACATTTAACTTTTACAAGTGTTTCAACTAACTTAATCCCTGCATTTAAATTAGAGGCACTGTTTTTAACAGAGTAATCGGGAAGACCATGCCACGCTAAATGTATACAGCAGTCAGGTTTGAATTGAACTAGTTCATCAATGTAAGAATCTGAATTATTCAAATCACCATTGATAACCTTTACATTCCGTGAGGTACTTTTTATGTCTTTGGAATGACTTAAACACAAAAGATCATGCTCTTCCAATATTGGAAGTAAATTTCTACCTATGAAACCACTAGCTCCTGTGATAAATATCTTCATGTATTTTTTATAAATCTCAGGCTATCAAAATAGTAAGGAAGATTTTCATCCTTCTTAGAAATATGCTCAACGGCAGATGGCCAAATAAAATTAAATTCTGGGTCCTTATATGAAAAACCTTGATAGGAATTCGGCGCATATAATTCAGACATATAATAATGAATAATAGTTTTTTTCTCAGTAGTAAGAAATGCATTTGCGCAGCCGGGAGGAACATAAAGCTGGTTCCTATTATCTGTATCCAAAATAACTGACTCCCACTTCAAGTAAGTATCAGAATCACTCCTCAGATCAACGACAATGTCATATATGGAACCGGTAATACATGAAATAGTCTTACCCTCTGCATGAGGAGCATTTTGATAATGGAAGCCTCTCAATGTATGAACATGCGGATTTTCCGAAACATTACCCTGCATCACACCAGTATTGATTCCATGTTTTGCATATTCTTCGCTGCAATAATGCCTCCTAAAAATCCCTCTTTCGTCAGAAAAAAGGTTAGGTTCAATTATAAATGCTCCAGCAATACCTAATTCTTTGAATTGCATTTTATACCTCTAATATATATGGGGTTGTAGGTAAAGGGATAATTATAGTTCCACTAAATCCTTTTGCCTTTAAATCTTCAATGATTTCATCCTTAAAATTCCAGGCTAGAATTACGATAGTGTCTGGATTTTCTTTGAGGGCATCCTCTGGAGAAACGATTAATACATCTGTACCAGGGGTGTAGCGATTATGCTTGAGTGGATTTTGATCAGCAACACACCTAAGATGATTATGGTTAATACCACAAAAATTTAGCATAGTTGAGCTTCGTGCAGAGGCACCGTAACCAATTACTCTCTTCCCAGCCAGATTTTCTTCCACTATCATTTTTTTGAGTTGCTCTCTGTGGTGGAAGGATTTTTTTGCAAATTCTAGCCAAGCTTCAAGTGAAGCGATGCCATTCTCATCTTCCCAATCAAGCTTATCTTTTAATGCATCAGTAACTTCTCGCTTTTCTTTAGTAAAATAGGCCACAAGCGATCCACCGCTTATAGGACTTTCTGAGACATCAAACAAATTCAGGTCATGCCTTAAAAGTAACTCATTAATGCTATGTAAGGAGTGATAAAAAAAGTGCTCATGGTAGATAGAATCGTAATGCAATTCGCTCAAGATTTTATCTATCCAATGAAACTCGATGGAACCAATTCCACTATCTTTAAGGCAATTTGCCATACCGGCAACAACATCATTAGGGTCTGGAACATGTGGAATGACGTTCCTTGCAATAACAATATCGGCCTGACCATTTTCAGTTCTGATTTTGTTTGAAATATTAAGACCGAAGAAATTAGGTATAGTGGGTATTCCATCTCTTGCGGCCAACTCGGCTAAATTTTTTGCTGGATCTACTCCCAATACAGTATGTCCATTTTCTTTAAATCTCTGAAGAAATGTCCCATCATTACTTGCAACTTCAACTATAAATAACTTATCAGTCTTGCTTAATCTAGAATACATTCTATCAGCAAATTTTTTACTGTATTCACGCGCACCTTTCGATGTTCCCGTTACCCATACATAATTACTAAACATATAGTCAGGGTCGATAGTTTCTGTCAACTGTATAGTTGTGCATTGATTACAACGGCAGATTGTTAATGGAACATTTTCTAAGGTTTCAGATAATTTTTTTCTTAATGAGTTTGCGGGAGGTTGATTACCTAACTCAAGAATCATTTGAAGATCTTTAGAACCACATAACCTACATTCTGTTATGGTTTTTGAAATCATATTTTATACCTAAGATCCGAAGCTATTAATTCATTATTGATCTGGTGCTTCAATTGGGGCAATCTATTGGTGCTTCTTCCACGGAATTGACTTTCCGTAAAATTAATTTCATCAAAGAAATCAACTAATTCTTTACCGCCCATCATCAAATCCCATTCCGGATTATAATAATCACTTAATTCGGTTAATATCCTTGAAAAAGAAACCTTATAAGTTCGTGAATCTGAGCCGTGCTCTCCAGTAAAAACCAAATCACAACCCGGAACGGCTTTCTGAGCTGCCTCAGCAATCTCACGTACAGTGAAATTACCATTAGGTACACCAACATTAAAAGCTCGCCCTGAGACCAAAGAACTAGGAGCCTCAATACCCGCGATAAAAGCGGAACACACATCTTTTATATGAACAATTGGTCTCCACGGAGAACCATCACTCATAATTTCAATTCTACCTGTTGTATAGGCGCAAGCGACCAAGTTATTAAACACTATATCGCATCGTAGTCTTGGACTTGCACCAAAAACAGTTGATGGGCGGAAGCTTGTCACAGTAAATTCTTTCGTCGACATATCATGTAGACTTTGCTCTGCGTGCCATTTAGCAATTGCGTATGCTGTTATTGGATTTTTTACACTCTCATCTTCATCTAATTCATCACTAGAATTAGAGACTCCATACATACTCTGAGATGATGCATAAACAAACCTAGAAACTGAACATTCCTTAGCTAACTTAGCTAAACGCATAGTTCCGTTATAGTTTATATCTTCGGTCAATCGTGGTGAAAAGTCCCCAAGAGGGTCATTTGAAAGGCCCGCTAGATGAATAATAACATCTACTCCATCAAGGTCACTTTTGTCTATATCTCGAATATCCTTTTTTATTTTCTTGTAATCTTCTTCAAGAGGCTTCAATAGGTTTTCAGAGAAAAAACCTGTATCATATCCAATAACTTCATACTCTTTATTCATCAACATTGGAACTAAAACTGCACCAATATAACCTTGGTCACCCGTTACCATTATTCTCATATTCTATCCTTTAATTGGTTTTGTATTGCCTTAATAAATATCAACTCAACTACGTAAAGTAGCTAAATTTTCTAAGAACCAGTCATAAGTCATTTCAAGTCCCTGCTCTAAGTCCACAGTATAACTCCAGCCCAAGGACTTAAGCCGACTCACATTCAATAATTTACGTGGCGTCCCATCTGGCTTTGATACATCAAACTCTATATCGCCTTTAAAGCCAACAACTCTGGCCATGGTATTAGCCAACTCTAAAATTGTTACATCACGACCGGTGCCCACATTGATGTGCGAACACATAGGTTTAGGTACCGTTGCAATAAACTCCGGATGAGGTAAGTTCATAACATAAATACAACCAGCAGCCATATCACTGACATGTAAAAACTCCCTCATTGGCTTGCCTGTGCCCCATACTACCACTTTATTTTCAGTCGCTATTTTTGCCTTATGAAAACGCTGCATCATAGCCGGGATAACATGGGCATTTAACGGATGAAAATTATCATTTTCACCATATAAATTAGTAGGCATAACGCATCGATAATCTACACCGTACTGCCTATTATAGGACTCACACATTTTTATGCCTGCGATCTTGGCAATAGCATAAGGCTCATTAGTTGGTTCAAGCGTACCAGTGAGGAGACTATCTTCTGTGATTGGTTGCTTTGAAAGCTGAGGGTAAATACAAGAGCTACCTAAAAATAGTAATTTATGCACTCCGGCATTATAAGCAGCTTGAATAACATTAGTTTGTATTACCAAATTATCTATAATGAAATCAGCAGGATAAGTGTTATTTGCGTGTATACCACCCACTCTCGCCGCTGCAAAATATACTTGATCTGGCTTATGCTGTTGCATAAATTCTTCAACGGCAGAATAGTCTCTGAGGTCTAGTTCAGACTTCGAAGCTAACAAAAGGTTTATATCGGACTCTTTTGACAATTGTCGCACTATAGCTGAGCCCACCATACCCTTGTGTCCAGCAACAAAAATACGTGTTTTCATATTTAATCTTCTCTATCTAAAGATACTTCAAAGCCATGGGATTTTAGTAAGGTCTTTTGGTGCGCCTGATTCAAATCATGAGCCACCATTTCTTTGCACATTTCTTCTACAGAAATCTCTGGTATCCAGCCAAGCAACTCTCTGGCTTTACTTGGATCACCTAATAAGGTTTCAACCTCTGCAGGTCGGTAGTAACGCGGATTAACTTTGATGATAACGTCACCTTCTGATAAAGCCGGGGCTAGGTCACCTTTAATGGATGACACTACACCAATTTCATCGATACCTTCACCTCTGAATTCTAACTCTATCCCTAGTTCACGTGCTGACAATTTAGCAAAATCCCGAACAGAAATCTGCTTACCTGTGGCAATTACAAAATCATCAGGTTCATGATGTTGCAACATCATCCATTGCATCCGAACATAATCTTTGGCATGACCCCAGTCACGTAATGCATCCATATTCCCTAGGTATAAACATTTATCGATTCCCAGGGAGATATTAGCTAGGCCTCGTGTGATTTTACGTGTCACAAAAGTCTCACCTCTACGAGAAGACTCGTGATTAAACAAGATACCATTGCAAGCATAAATACCATAGGATTCTCTATAATTCACCGTAATCCAGTAAGCATACATTTTTGCAACGGCGTAAGGTGAGCGCGGATGGAATGGAGTAGTCTCTTTTTGCGGAATCTCTTGTGCTAGCCCGAAAAGCTCTGAAGTTGATGCTTGGTAAAAACGAGTCTTGTTTTCAAGTCCTAAAAACCGGATGGCTTCAAGAATGCGTAATGCCCCTAAAGCATCGACATCTGCTGTATATTCAGGAGTTTTAAAAGACACATCTACGTGAGACTGTGCTCCTAAGTTATAAATTTCATCCGGCTGTACCTCTTTAATAATTCGAATTAAGTTAGAAGAGTCAGATAAATCACCAAAGTGAAGATGAAACCTATTTTCGTCATATATATGATCTATACGCGCCGTATTAAATGACGATGCTCGGCGTTTAATGCCATGAACTTCATAGCCTTTTTCTAATAAAAATTCAGTTAAATAAGATCCATCTTGACCTGTAACGCCTGTAATTAGTGCAGTCTTCATGTAAATAGTTAATTGAATTAGATGACTAGGATTATAAAAGTTTTATAGCTATTTTGAAAGAAGAGCTAATATTTATTAAGGATCTTTCGATATTCTTGAATATATAAATTAACAATAACATTCCAGTCATAATTACTTTTAACAAATTCTTGCCACATGAGGCCGACCTTCTTCAAAGAATTTGCCTCAGACAATAAGTCAATCAATCCTTCTTGAAGTCCTTCAATGGTAGCAGAAACCTCTAATCGCGAATCAAGTGAACGTATAGAATGAAGACCACATTCATCGGTCATTAAAACAGGTATTCCACACATCCCGGCCTCCAAAGCAACCAACGACATGGCTTCCTTGCGAGATGGAACTACTACTAAGCTGGCACTACGATAAACCGAGGTCTTTTTATGACCACTTATAAAACCCAAAAAGTGAACAAAATCTTTAACTCCAGCCTGTTCAACCATTAAAAGCATTTCGTCAAGCATGCCTTCATCAGGGCCTGCAAAAACTAGATGATAATGAGGAAAGTTATCACGAGAGGCTATAAATGCTTTTAATAAAAGGTCTGGTCCTTTTATGACATTCAATCGACCCATAAATAATATTATTGGAGCATTAGGGGCACCATCTATTATTGAAAGCTCTTCGGGATCTCTAACATGAAAGTCGTCTGCAATAACACCATTGGGGATGAGAGTGATCCTTGAAGGCGGGATACCATACATTTCAAAATCTCTAGATTCATCAGAAGTAATAGCAATCCAAACAGACGCATTTTTTATTATTGAATCCCCAATAACAAAATTATAAAGTAACTTCAATAATCTGGAACGACCATAGATTTTAAGCGAG
>MDTB01009870.1_pt1 | contig 24683 bp, 12 predicted proteins | sample 811161 | NCBI WGS metagenome assembly MDTB01 (sample SAMN05326650, study PRJNA326480) | marine metagenome | isolation source: seawater | place: Mediterranean Sea | collected 2009
ACTCACAATCTTTGAGGAAGTGCAGGAAGCATTTCCATATCTAGAAGAAGATGTGCAGATCATGCTTGCAAACAAAAGATTTGAGGATATGTGCCAATAGTATAAGTGGCACACACAACCCCTATTCGTGAGAGTAGGGGTTTATTATTAAAGAGTAAACAAAAGGGAGCACCCATGCTTTTTGAAATCATTTCTGACAATGTGGATTTTATGTTCACTGATGTTGAAGAGATTGGCAGCAGCGACATTTCAATTTGCGTTAATCGAATCATAAAAGAGTACGCCCCTTTTACTGAAGATTACGCAAGCACTCCCACAAGGCAGGTCATCCGCAGATGCGTCAGGAACTGTCTTTCCAGTTTAAATGATTTGCACGAGTGTCAAGTCAGTGAGTATGCCACTCTATAAACTGGCACACATTTCCCCCATTCGTAAGAGTGGGGGTTTATTATATAAAAGTAATCAAAAGGAGCATCAATGCAACTTCGACCTATCGCTTCCAACATGACACAGTTGGATCTTTCAGACGGTACATCAGTTTTGTTTTCTTACCAAACTCCTGTCGCTTGCCTCTCTGATAACGGGTATTACAGAACATCTAAGAAATGGTCAGTAACCACATCACGTCACATTAACAAATGGTTAGACGGTGTGCTTGCAAAGGATCAACCCCAATCTTATTTTGATAACCTGGTTGCAGGTTAAGTATTACAACAAAACCCCTTCAGGGGTTTTTTCTTTGCTATTATTAATTTGTTGGACATTTAACAATGACTACTGACCCCAATTTGCTAGACTTTAATTTCAGTGAGGAGGATGCAATCGCAGCACTCATGGAAGATGCGATTTCAGAGACCCTTACTGATGAGCAAAAATTCAACCTTGACTCCTACCTAAAATCTGACATTGACTATTAAAATGCAACCTCTCACCCCTCAAACCTACGACATCCTTCGCAAGGATTATGAGAACCAAAGGAAAAGTCTAAGGGACACCGATGCGACTGCGTATTGGTACAACGCCCAACCCGTGAGACGATCTTCAGTATTAAACGACTTCTAACTGTTTCAGTTTGTTAAGTTTATTTCACAAACCCCTATAAGGGGTTTTTTATTGGTATTATATGGGAGTACGCAACCAAAGCGAATTTATGCCATCTGTTTCAACTCCTACTCCAACCGTTAAGGCAACCGCCCCAAAGAAAAGAGTAAGAAAAGCAACAGCACCGAAGGTAAAGAAATCAGTTGCTAAAATCACTAAGGTGAAATCAACTGAACTCAAACGCCCTTCAACCTCACGCCTCATAACCTTTGAGCGTTACTCCAAAGATATTTCAACCCGTTGGGCAATCCACCAGTTTGAAATTCAGGAGTTAATAAAGGATTTCACCAAAGCATTTAATTTTGTGAAACCTTATCACACTGAACTTGTGAAACTCATTCAGAAATAATCCAAGGGGGCAACCGCCCCCTTTTTTTTGTCTCACATTATGGGGGCAGCTGTAATGGGTTTTGTGCCAGTTTGCAGAGTGTCTACATTTGATTGAAAGTGTGGTGCGTGAGGGTGTATTATATTCATATAAGCAAAACAGGGGAGGTGGGAACGCCCCTTGGTTCGCTACCAAAGAAAGAACTAATTCCCCACGTGTTTTTTACCCCCTTCATTAAATGCCTATCACCTTGACTTGCAATTACAAAGATGTTTACGACTCAATCGTAACTGATCAAATTGACGAATGGGTTGAAGATGGCACATACGAACTCCGTGACGTATTGGAGTATTTGGATACCTACGGTCAGGAGAATTTCTCATACTATGAGGAGTATCAAGCAGAGTTAGATGAAATGTTCGGTGATGATAAAAGGGAAGCACTTGACGAATATTTGGACGACGTTGGTGGTCCAGAACACGTTCAGGATGCTGCCGACTGTTACTGCGGTCAATGGGACGACCCTGCTGATTTCGCAAAGGAAGAGGCAGAGAATTTATTTGATACTGGTGACGTTCCTTCGTGGATTGAGATTGATTGGAATGCCACGTGGGAAAATCTCTCTTGGGATTATATGATCACAGACTCAGGTCACATCTTCCGTAACATATAATGGTAACAGACTATTACACAACACCCCTTCTAGGGTGTCTGTGCTTTATAATATTAACATACACACAGAGGCATTATGGGAAAAACTGAAAGACTCATTAACAGAATCAAAGAGGTAGGCAACTTTGAAAATGTTGCTTATGTCTGTGAAGATTTTGAGACCTTCGTAATTGAAGTTGCAGAGTGGGGAGTAGACCACATAGCACAGGTTGATTTTGATGATCCAGAATTAAACATCCCCATGTTAGATGCGTTCTTCGCCTCTTTCGGATGCACCCCATCAAACCCACATCCAGCAGGGAGGTATGCGTAATGACAAAGGCAATCGGTAGAGTTCGTGCCACTGATACGAACATTAAGGGCAGCACTCTAAGGTCATCATCAGGCAGGGGGTCAACATTTACACCTGCTGCTGGTTTAGGGAAAGCAATGGTCGACGACTTGGACGGTGTGCTGGCACGGGCAAAACTACAATATGCCAAAGATCGCAGAGCAGCAGCACGGGACAGGGTAGGTGCAGAATACAGTCATCTGGCATGTCGCTTCTGACCTCATAGTCATTCGTTCGTGTATTGGCAGTTCCCCCCTTCGGGGGGGTTGCCCGTTTAAAAACCGCTAACTACCCTAACCTACAAAGTGTTACGAAAGCGAGAACAATGTTCCATAAGAAGTCAAATTTTTTTTCCCCAGTGTAAAAACGCCCACAGGATTACTTGCAAAATATTGATAAGTGATATATAATTCAAAAATGAGAAACATCACAATGCGAAAAAATTTCCAAGATGAAAGAACCACCGTAGAAGTTGATACAGTATCAGGAGAGTATATAATAAGAATACCTGAATGTATAGTAAATGATCAAGGATGGTTTGAAGATACTGTATTGGGATTTAAGGTTGATGGAGCTGAGATTATTTTGCAAGAATCAAATGACTAAAACTTATCACATATACTTAAATGAGAGATGCCTGTTTAAGAATCTGAGTCAACAGGAGTTTAATGTTATATGGGGAAGGTTATATCATTCATACTGGGATGGTTTAGAATATAGTGAGGTAAATATTGATGAACAACAATTAGCAGATGCCTCTTATTAAATGAAACATGCAAAGATTATTGATAATGCCCTTGATAAGGGTTATTTTGAATACTTAAATAAAAAGATTTTACATAGTGGTCCTGAATTTCAATGGATGTTTAATGAGAAAGTAGCAACACACGATGATGATCCTGATGATGAACAGTTTTATTTTGTAAGTAGTTTCTATAATAACAATAATATAGAGAATAAATTTTATTATGAATTAAAACCCCTCTTAGATTTCTTAGAAGTAAAAGCAATAATAAGAGCAAGAGCAATAATGTATTGTAATCAAGGTAAACAGATTATACACGGTAGTCATATTGATTTTGGTTATGATCATAACGCTGCTTTGTTGTATATGAATACCTGTAATGGTTTTACATTAATGTGTGATGATGATTGGGATAGAAATAATGGTGATGTTAATGGAAGATATGAGCAAGGTAATAAGATAATGAGTGTAGAAAACCGTATAGCAATACACAATGGTGCTACTCCACATTGTAGTAGTACTTGTACTGATGACCGTAAAAGAATAGTACTAGCAATTAATTATTTTTAAGTTGACTTTTCCTATATAATCGCATATAATAACTATGTAATTACATAACATTATGGGAAAAGGATTTACAGTTAAAGCGAAATCTCCCGTTGTCAAAAAAGAACCTGAGTGGGATTTTGATAAAGCAAAGGAGATGATAAAGGGGAAGACAGTCGTATTCTGTTTACCTGGTAGAGGAGTATCATATGCATTTTTAAAGAGTTTTGTACAACTATGCTTCGATCTGGTACAAAGTGGAGCAAGTATCCAAATCTCTCAGGATTACTCATCGATGGTCAACTTTGCACGTTGTAAGTGCTTAGGTGCTAATGTTCTCAGAGGTCCTGATCAGAAACCTTGGGATGGGCAGTTAAAGTACGATTATCAATTATGGATCGATAGCGATATTGTATTCAACACTGAGAAGTTCTGGCAGATCGTTCTTATGGATCAGGATATTGCTTCTGGTTGGTACTGTACAGAAGATGGTAAGACTACATCAGTTGCTCATTGGATGGAAGAAGACGACTTTCGCTCGAATGGTGGCGTAATGAACCACGAAACCCTCGAAAGCATCTCGAAAAGAAAGAAACCATTTACTGTAGATTATACTGGTTTTGGATGGACTCTTATTAAGCATGGTGTATTTGAACACGAAGGTCTTCCATACCCTTGGTTCGCTCCTAAGATGCAAGTATTTGAATCTGGTGAAGTACAGGATATGTGTGGTGAGGATGTTTCATTCTGCCTAGATGCAAAAGAAGCAGGTTTTGAAATCTGGTGCGATCCTCGTGTTCGTGTTGGTCATGAAAAAATGCGAGTCATATAGTATCTTTGAGGGTGATAAACTTCTTTTTGAAGATCTCACCCAAGATGAATACTTTGATGCGATGGAAGACCTCGCTCAAGAATTTTATAAAACTGGTGTAAATAACCCAAACAATTTAAGAACTGAAATTAAGCAAATTTAATTATGGCAAAGTTTAAACAAAGTCTAACTGGAACTACGTTTGTAGAAACATCCCCCAAAAAGACTCGTCAAGGCAACGGTAAACATACAAAATATTCCGCTTCGTCTCGAAATAGAGCACCTAAACGGTACAGAGGGCAAGGAAATTAAGCAAAAAGGACTCGGATTTAGTTATCTGAGTCTTTTTTTTGTCTAACCTCTATAAATAAATGGAGATAATACTAAATATAGGATGGCAATCAAGCGTACATCACAGTCGTTTAAGGATATAAGTTTCTCTTTTACTCCTCATCCAGTAACAAAGGATCTTCCTATTCTGAATAATGAACGTGCTATTGTACGGTCAGTAAGAAATTTAGTTGAAACCATCCCAACCGAAAGATTTTTTAATTCTAATCTTGGAACTGATATTAGGGGCAGTTTATTTGAAAACTTTTATCCTGGAATGATGCGAGTTATTGAGGATCAAATTAGAGAAACTGTTTATGAATATGAACCAAGAGTTGATAACTTAAACGTACAAATGGATGAATATATGGATGCGAATGGATATAATGTTACTGTATTCTTTGATATTGTTGGTACATCCATCCCAACACAGTCATTTAATTTCCTTTTAGAACCAACCAGATAATAATATGCCTTTTACACAGTTTACAAGTTTAGATTTTGAAGAAATTAAAGCCCAAATAAGGGATTATCTTCGAGCAAACAGTAATTTTACTGATTTTGACTTTGAAGGTTCTAATTTCTCAATTTTAATTGATACTTTAGCGTATAATACCTATATTAATGCTTTTAATGCTAACTTAGTTGCGAATGAATCCTTCTTAGATTCGGCAACTATAAGAGAAAATGTAGTTTCATTAGCAAGAAATATTGGTTATGTACCCCGTTCAAAATCTGCTGCAAAGGCATCCATTTATTTTAGTGCAGAAACTACCTCAACTAACCCTTTACTATACTTAAAACCTGGTTTAGTATGTGTTGGGCAAGCAGATGGCACTACATATAGATTTTCAACCACTGAAGAGAACTATGCATCGATAAAAGGTGGTGTTGCTGAGTTTGGAACAGCAGAAAATCCAGTTACAGTTTTCCAAGGAACATTTTTACAATCTACTTTTGTATCAAATAATAGCAGTGATCAACGTTTTATCTTAGATAATCCTAATATTGATACCTCTACCATCACTGTACATGTATCTAATGCTAGTGGTGTGCTTGGAAATCAGTATAGTATGATTGATAATATACTAAAAATTGATAAAAAGTCTAAAGTTTTCTTTGTACAAGAAATTCAAGATGAAAAGTATGAAATATTGTTTGGTGATGGGTATTTTGGTAAAAAATTAGATAATAATGATATTATTACAGTAAGATATATTGTTACAGATGGTGAAAATGGCAATGGTGCATCTAAATTTAGTTTCCAAGGCGTTTTTACTGATAAACCCACTACAGATGTTAATGCATCTACTATCATACCTAGTGCTGGAATCACTGTAAATACAGTTCAGAACGCTATAAACGGTGCTGGAGCAGAGAGTTTAAACTCTATTAAGTATTTTGCACCTAGATTATATTCTTCGCAATACAGGGCAGTTACGGGCAATGATTATGAGGCAATAATACAATCAATTTACCCTAAAACTGAGACTGTTTCTGTTGTTGGTGGGGAAGAATTAGATCCTCCTCAATTTGGTAAGGTACAAATTAGTATAAAACCAAAAAACGGTACATACGTATCTGATTTTGATAAACAGCAGATAAAAAGTAAGTTAAAAAGTTATGCAATTGCTGGAATTAACTCTGAAATTGTAGATTTAAAACTATTATATGTTGAAATTGATTCAACAATCTATTATGACACCTCTAAAATTGCAAATTCCAATAAATTAAAGTCAGATGTATCAAGTTCTCTCACAACTTACTCAAAAAGTGTAGATATTAATAAATTTGGTGGAAGATTTAAGTATAGTAAGATATTGCAGTTAATTGATAGAGTTGATAATGCAATTACTTCTAATATTACTACAGTTAAGATTAGAAGAGACTTAAAAGTACTAAAAAATCAATTTGCACAGTATGAATTGTGTTTTGGTAATAAATTTCACATAAATCCAGAAGGATTTAATATAAAAAGTACTGGATTTAGTGTAAATGGTGCAACTAATATTGTTTATTTGACTGATGTGCCAAATAAAGATGCTAATGGTAAGTTAGATGGTAGTGGAATGGGTATATTGAGTGCAATTACCCGAAATCAGAAGGATGAATTAAGAGTTGTTGTTAAATCTGTAGGAACAGTTAACTATAATAAGGGTGAAATAATACTCAATACAATAAACATTACATCAACTACTGCTGCAAATGATTTAGTTGAAATACAAGCATTTCCAGATTCTAACGATGTGGTTGGATTGAAGGACTTATATCTACATTTTGACGTTTCAAATAGTAAGATAAATATGATTAAGGATGTAATTGCTTCTGGTGAAGATGTTTCAGGAGTTGTATTTACAAGAGATTATTACACATCAAGTTACTCTAATGGAGATCTAGAGAGAAAATAAATGAGCATAGGCATTGATAAGAGAATACAAGTCAATAAAGTAATTGAAAGTCAGTTACCTGAATTTTTAAGGTCGGATTTTCCACTTGCTACTGAATTTTTTAAACAATATTATCTCTCACAAGAATTTCAAGGTGGTGTAACCGATTTAATTGATAATTTTGATCAATATTTAAAGGTTGATAACCTAGTTCCTGAAGTTGTTTATGGAACTACTACCTTATCTTCTGCAGTTTCTACTTCAGATACAACAATTACAGTTGAATCAACTAAGGGATTTCCTGATCAATACGGTCTTTTAAAGATTAATGGTGAAATTATTACCTATACATCTAAAACTGACACTACTTTTATTGGTTGTATTCGTGGATTTAGTGGTATAAGTGGTTATAATGTAGGAATAGCAACACATTTAGATTCAGTTAATAGAGAAAATTTAACTTTTGAGAATACAGAGGCAGAATCTCATCTTACAAGTGCGACTGTCATAAATTTAAGTGTATTATTCATACAAGAATTTTATAAAAAATTAAAGAAAACTTTTTTACCTGGTTTAGAAAATAACGATTTTGCTAAAGATCTTGATGTTGGTAATTTTATTAAGAATGCAAGGTCATTTTATCAATCAAAAGGTATTGAAGAGTCTATTAGAATCTTATTAAGAGTTTTATATGGTGAAGATTCTATAGTATTAGATTTAGAAGAACGCTTAATTAAACCATCAAGTGCAGAATTTATAAGAAGAGAAGTTGTTATTGCTGATAGAATCAGTGGTGATCCACAAAAATTAGTAGGTCAAACTGTATATAAATCAACAGATTTGCAAACTAATGCTTCTGTATCTGAAGTTGAGATATTAACTAGAACTGGTGTTGGTACAGATGCTCCAAAAGTATACTATAAACTCTCACTATTCGTTGGATATAACGATAGAGATTTGATTGAGGGTACATTTACCATTCCAGGTAAAACAAAGGTGTTAGAACCCGTTTCAGCAGGGTCTTCTATCGTTTCTGTGGATTCTACCGTTGGATTTGCTCAGAATGGATATGTTTTATGTGGTATCAATTCAGTAACATATACTTCAAAATCAGTTAATCAATTTTTTGGATGTACTAATATAGTTGAACCTATTGGAATTGGTTCAGAAGTTAGAGTAAATGAGGTTATATTTGGGTATGAAGATGGTGATTTAGATAATAAAGTAGAATTAAGAATTACTGGAGTTTTATCTGAATTTAAAATAGTTTCTGATATTTCACTTGTAAGTGAAGGTGAACGAATATATGTTAAAAATGTTGGTGAATCTATAGCAAATCCATCAAATATTCAATCATATAAGGAAATATTTGCAAATTCATGGATTTATAATACTAGTTCTAGGTATCAAATAGATCAAATTAGTGGTTCTACCATTATGGTATCTGATGATATTGATAAGTCTAGTTTAAAAGTTGGTGATATAATTGAAATATTATTACGCAATTCAGAAAATGTTGTATCACCATTTGCTGAAGTTATTAATATTGACTTAACAAAGAATGAAATAATAGTTAATGGAATATCTGGATTTACTCCTGTTGTTGGATATTATTATGATTTAAGAAGAAAATTAAAGAAATCTTCTAGTAACGGCATAGAAATTTTAGAAGGTAATAATAATATCTTAGCAGATGTTTTAAATGTTTATGTTGATGATGATAAAGATGCATTTGTTGCTTCTAATTCACTTCCAAGTTATACGTTAAAATCGGATCTTAAAACAACTTTAGTTACTATATCAACAACATCTAATCAACTTGAAGGTTATAATAATATGACCGATGATTATGATGTAATTATTGCAGAAGGTGGGCAAGAAATTGAATTAATAACTGGGGATTCTGTAATTTATACTTCAGAAAACTCATTAACAACTTTAGTTTCTGGTGATTTGTATTATATTGAAGTTGTAAATATAAATCCTGGTAAAATTAGGTTATATAAATCAAGAGGTTTAATTGGAAATACACCAAATTGTGTTAGATTTAATGCAAAGGGTGATGCAATAACATCTTCTCATACCTTTACTAAGTCATCAGAATATAATAAGAAGTTAAGTTCAAATAAGATATTAAGAAAATTCCCATTATCACAAAATTTATTTGTTTCTGGAAAGAATGAAACTCCAGTTAATAATATTGGTATGTTAATTGATGGTGTTGAAATAAGAACACCTATATCTGAAGATTATATTTACTATGGTCCTGTAGAATCTATAGATGTATATAATAGTGGAGATGGTTATGATGTTATAAATCCACCAAAAATATTGGTTGATGATAGTCTTGGTGGAGGAACAACTGCATTATTGGAACCAGTTATTGTTGGATCTGTTAAAGAAATATTTGTTGATCCACATGATTTTGATATTGATGATGTTAAAACTATTTCATTAACTGGTGGTAATGGATCAGGTTGTATCTTAGAACCAGTTATCGGGCAGAGATATAGAGAGTTAGAATTTGATAGTAGAGATATTTTCTTCTCTGGTGGATTATCTATTGATGATGAAACAATTACATTTAAGAAAGAACATTATTTAAATGATGGTGAAGTTGTTTATTATAATAATAATGGAAACCCAAATATTGGTATTGGTGGTTATAAGGATGTCTCAAATGTTGCTACTGGAAGATTAGCAACAGGTACTCCATATAATGTTAGAGTAGTTAATTCAAAAACTATTCAGATATACAATACGTATGGGGATGCAAGAAGTGGTATTAATACTATTGGTATTTCAACTGCTACTAATGCTGCTGGTATTCATAAGTTTAGAACTGCATCTAAGAAAACCTTACAATCAGTTAAAATATTAAATTCTGGTTCTGGTTATACTCATAGAAAATTAAATGTTAAACCATCTAATGTTTCTACAAGTTATTCAAAGATAACTTTTAAAGGACATGGATTTGCAGATGGTGATTTAGTTGAATATAGTAATACAGGTAGTGGTAATTCAATTGGTGGATTAAATGTTACTGATTATTACATATTAAAAATTGATGATAATTCTTTTAGATTAGCAGATTCAAAAGTTACTTATGATAGAGGTGATTATGTTCAACTAACTTCTCAAGGAATAGGATTACAGACATTCAAATATCCAGATATTAAAGTAAATGCAGAAGTTTCTTTTGCTTCAACAGTTACAGGATCATTTAATTTCACTCCTGTTGTTACTGGTAAGATAGTTGATTCTTATCTTTATGAAAATGGAACTAAGTATGGATCTAAGATATTAAATCTACAAAAAAATCCTAAAGTAGATATTCAAAACGGAAAAGATGCTATAGTAAAAGGATCTATAGTTAATGGTAGAATTGTTGATGTACAGGTTTTAAATAAAGGAAAAGAATATTATTCTCTTCCAGAAATAAGTGTACAAGCAACTGGAATAACCACTACTAATGTAATTGGAAATGGTGCTATTCTTAAACCAGTTATTAGTGATGGTAAGTTAATTAAAGTAGATGTAATTAATACTGGTATAGGATATACTGATTCCAAATCAGTATTTACTGTTAAATCCAGAGGATCAAATGCATTATTTGAACCAAGAGTTAGAAAATTAACGATTGATAATAATAAGAGACAAGGTACATATAATCTATCTGCAGATGGTGGTGATAATTTATATCTTAGTATTCATGGATATTCTTCGGATATTGCAAATTCATTCTCTGATAATGGAGGAAAACATTCTCCTATTATTGGATGGGCTTATGATGGAAATCCAATTTATGGTCCATATGGATATACTAAAGTAGATCAGTTAGGACCTTCTGTTGGTATTGTAACTTCTGGATATAATTTAGATGCATCTAAAGTAATAGATCGTCCAACTACAGCAGAATTTGAAGAAGGTTATTTTATTGAAGATTGGCAATATACAGGATCTACTACTCTTGATGAACATAATGGTAGATTTTGTAAAACTAATGAATTTCCTAATGGTGTCTATGCATATTTTGCAAGTGTACAGCAAAGTACACAAACTAATACCTTAGAACCAAGATTCCCTTATTTTGTTGGTAAAACTTACAAATCACCTTACATATCATCAAATACAACATTAACACAAGAATTTGATTTCAATAATTCCAATTTAGCAAGAAATACCTTCCCATATAAAGTTGGTAATGCTCTAGCTGATAATGATTTTATCGTAGAATCAAATGAATATTTGAGACAACTTACTAATGTTGAATCTGTAACTACTGGTGAAATTGATGACTTACAAGTTTTAGATGGTGGAACTGGATATAAAGTAGGTGATTATACAGATTTTAATGATATTGGAACTAATGGTACTGGTCTTCGTGGTCAAGTTAAATCTTTAGTTGGACTTGGAGTTTCAGAAATTACAACTGAATTAGATAGATACGAAAATGCATTGTTTACTTGGAAGAATGCTAATGAAGTTGTAGCAAAATATGAACCATTTATAGAATTAAAAGATCAAAATACTGTTTCTATTTCTGGTTTAAGTAGTTCAATAGTTCATCTTACAGATTCATTCTCTGTTGGTGTTAAAACTGATACTATTGGACTAGCAAAATCTATGACTGCAAATGTAGTTGTTACTGGTAGAGTTGATGATATCTATGTTAATGTAATTCCAAATACAGTTTCAATTGGATCAACTATAAAAATTAATGATGATGAGTTAGTTAGAGTTTTAAATATTTTTGATGTAGGATCTATATTAAGAGTAAAACGCTATGGTGTAGGTGCTGCTCATACTTATGGATCTAAACTTGATGTATTGAATCAAGAAATTACTATACCAGTTAAGACTGAGAAGTTTGATTCTACAGTTAATGATTTGGTATATTTCAATGCGAAACAATCAGTTGGACTTGGGACAACTGCAGGTGGTGGGATTGAAACATTAGCAAGAAATGGTGAAACATTATTAGAAGTTCCAATTCCAACAAGGGTAATATATCTTCCTAATCACCCATTTACAACAGGTCAAGAATTAACATTAAGAAAGAGAGGAACTGCTACTTCTTTAATTGTTGGTGATCAAAGTGTACCACTTAATCTTTTTAATATTCCTGATGTAACTACAGATACTTCAACTGTTTATGCTATAAACAAAGGTCAAAATTATGTTGGATTAGTAACTCAAAGAACATTAATAGGTAGTACAAGTGAAGGATTATTTTTCCACGGTAATGGATCTGATGATTATGAATATTCATTAGAATCTAATCATAATCAGGTTATTGGTGATATTGATCAAATAACCTCAACAGTAGTTACAAAAATAGCAATAGCAAATACTACAACTCATGGATTACGTAATAATGATGTAGTTAATTTGGATGTCACACCTAATACTATTGTAGGAATAGGTAGTACTTCTCCATTAAGTCTTTCATTTAATAATGAATTTCAGAAGTTATTAGTTAATAAAGTTGGATTTAATTCTACTGGTATTAATACTACAACTTCTTCTATTACAATAAATGATCACGGATATAAAACTGGAGATAAGGTTTTATATGAAAGCAGTGATCCTGCTGAAGGTTTAGATAATCCTTGTTATTATATCTACGAATTGAGTTCAAATGAATTTAGTTTGGGTGAAACTTTAAAAGATATACAGACTCAACCACCATTATTGGTTGGTATTACTTCAACTGGTGGACAAAATCATAGTTTTGGATTAGTTAATCCTCAAATTAAAGTTACTAAAAATTCTAAGTTATCATTCAATGTTTCTGATAGTTCTTTATTAGGTCATAATCTTAGATTCTTCTACGATAAAAACTTTAATAATGACTTCATTAGTGCTCAAGATACAAGCGTATTTAATATATCAGGATTTGGTACATCTGGAATAGGTACTCAGTCAACAGTAACTCTATCATTCTCAGAAACAGCTCCATCTCAATTGTATTATGCTATAGAGAAGGGTGGATATATTAGTACTGCAGATCCATTAGTTTCAAATTACTCAGAAATTAAATTTGTTGATAGTAAATATAGTGGAAATTATAGTATTTTTGGGATAACATCAGATACTTTTAAAGTTTCTCCAAGATCAATTCCTGAACTTTTATCTTATAAGGAAGATCAGTGCGAAAAACTTGAATATTCTACTGAATCTAAGCGTATTAGTGGATCAATTAAGGATGTAAAAGTGATTTCTAAAGGATTTAATTATAAGAGTATTCCTAAATTTAAATCTATAGTTAGTGCACAGGGTAAAAATGCAAATATCGTAGCACTTTCCACATCGATTGGTAGAATTAATGATGTAAGAATAGTTGATATTGGATATGAGTATCCATCAGATAAAACTTTAAGTCCAGAAGCATTTGTTTCTCCAGTTATTAGGATTGATAATGTAGATACTATTACTGATATTAATGTTATTGATGGTGGAAAGCAGTATTTGACTGCACCTGATGTTATTGTATATGATCCAGTTGATGATAAAGTTGTTGATGATACTTCTCTAACGGCAAACACACCATATCAATCAATTTCTGATATTAATATAATTGCACCAATTCAAGGATTAAATTCTGTAAATCATAAGATTCTTACCATAAACAATTCAAATGGTATAGGAATTAACTCTATGACTGGTGGTGGATCAGGAATAGTTACTTGTGTTTTAGAAACTCCTATTAATGGATTTGTAGATCCTCCATTTTCTGTTGGTGATGAGATATTTGTAGAAGGTGTTGAATTATTCGGTGAGGCAGGAATAGGAACACAAGGTAATACTAATTCTTCTGGTATTGCTACAGGTGGGGATGGATATAATTCCTCAAACCATCAATATAGATTCTTTAAAGTTGATGATTATATAAATTCAAATCCTGCAGTTATTAAGTATAGTTTAGTAGGATTAACGACAAATCCAGGTATTGCAAAAACATTCCAATCTGGATATGCAAATATTATAAACAAAGATAATTACCCAACTTTTGAAGTTATTCAAGAACGTGGTTCATTTAAACTTAATGAAGTACTTCATATTGAACAAAATGGAAAATTTATTGAAAAAGATTTAAAAATAGTAGAATCTAGAGAAGATTTTATTAAAGTTGATGGTATATATCAACTTAGTATTGGTGATAGAATAAAAGGAACTAATAGTAATGTTAGAGCAACAGTAACTGGTATTGTTGGAAATAAAGCAAAATTTAAGGTAGATTATTCTAGTCGTCAAGAATATGGATGGGTTGATAATACTGGAAAGTTAAATGAAGATTTCCAAGTTATTCCAAATAATGATTATTATCAAAATCTCTCATATTCTATTAAGAGTAATGTTACATGGGATAATCTAGTAAATCCTATTAATAGATTGGTTCATCCAGCAGGTCTTAAGAATTTTGCTGATGTTGGTATAACATCTTCTGTTAATGTTGGCATCGGAACTACTGTTCAAGTAACACCAGTTATTGTGGTTGATCTTTTAGGTGATAAGAGAGTTGATACGATTAACAATTTTGATTTTGGAAGAGATTATGATGCTAGACCAGAAGTAAATCCAACAAAATCGAAATTTGCTACTTTTGAAAATACAAAATTAACAGATTATACATTATGTAAATCAAATAGAGTTCTAATACACGATGATATAAGTGGTAAATTCTCTAGTAAAGGTTTTCAAGATGTATTCCGAGAAATTGAAGAAGTTGATGGTGCATTTACAAAATATCTTGTACAAGTAACTGATGCAGATACATTAGATCTTCAATTCTCTGAAATAATTGTATTATCTACAACTAATGATGCTATTTTAGTTCAAAAAACATCAGATTATACTAAACATAAATTAGGTGATTTTGAAGCAACTGCTGATCTTTTTGGAAGAAAAGCGTTAAATTTCTTACCAGTTGAGAAATATGATAGGGATCATGATATTAAAATTCTTAAAACAGAATTTATTACAAATGCAATTAAAACTGAAGCAACATCAATCGGGCAAATTGATATAACTGGAGCAAATATTAAAGTTGCAATTGCTAGTACCGATACAAATGATAATGTTATTGGATTTAACACAACAACTATTGCACAGTTTTCTGATACAGATTTCAATGGTTTCTTTGCTGATGTGCTTGTTCAAGATGATATTACAAAAGAAATTAATTATGGTGAAATTATAGTAGATTTTGATGGAACAAATATCTATTATGCAGAGAGTTATGTTGATACTTTAAATAAAACTTATAGTGCATCTAGAGTTGGTATATTAACTGCAAGGTATGATTCTGGAACAATCTACTTTGAATGTGAAAACCAAACTAAGAGATTAATTAATGTAAGTACAAATATTGTTGGATTGGGTGCTACTGAATCTGTTGGAGTTGGAACATACAGATTTGCAGTCCCTGGTCAACCTATTGGAGCTGAAAGAAGTGTTAGATTAGAATCAACATATGATAGTGGAACTTCAACACCAATATTAGTTACTAGAATTGATAATAGAATTGATAGTACATCCAAATCTCTTGTAAGAGTTTCTAGTGATTCTGAATCTGCAATACACCAAGTCGTTGCTCTTCAAGATGAGGGTGATGTAACTGTTATTCAATATCCATTTACTGGATCTTCTAATGTTGGACTTGGTACTTTTGGATCTGTTACAACAGGAAATATTACTGATATTAACTTCTATCCAGATGCATCACAAACAAATCTTATTGAACTTCAAGCATATAATGAAGTTTTCAATACTATAAACGATTTTGCTAATACTCCAGATCCTTTAGTGGTAGGACCAACAGAAAAACGTGTTCTTCTTTCTGCATATGACGGTGTAAATGGTTCAAGAGCGAATAAAATCAATTTTGAGTTAAAGCATGAGGATATCCCAATTTATAGTAAGATATTTAATCCTACTAATACAGAACAATTAGATAAAGTAACTGGTGAGTTTACTATACCAAATCATTTCTTTAATGATAATGAAGAATTACTTTATACACCTGGATCAACATTTGTTGGTATTGGATCTACTGCAGTTTCTATAGGATCTACTACAAACTATGCAGGTATTGTTACTGATATAATGCCATCTAAGGTATATGTTAAAGTTTTCAACGAAAATAAGTTTAATCTTTATAGTAGAAAAGAATATATTTCATCTGGTATTGCAATAACATTTACTGGGATTGGTGAAGGTAATGCTCATAAACTTGATATGACTAAGAAACTGTCTAAAACAGTTATTGGTCTGGATGGAATTGTGCAGCAACCAATTTCATTTACTTCGATTGAGCATACTCTTGATGGTGCTATTGGTGCTGGAACATCACAATTTGTTCTTAGTGGAATTAGTTCTGTTCAACCAAGAGATGTTATAAAAATTGATGATGAATATATGAAGGTTGAGCAAGTAGGATTCTCTAGTCTTCCTGAAGGAATAATCAATGATTCTACTGATGTATCCCTCGGTATTTGTACTCTACCAGTTGTTAGAGTTAATAGAGGATCTTTGGGTGTAGCAGCAACTTCTCACACCGACACAACCGCTACTAGGGTTCATAGAGGATCATTCAACATTGTTGATAGTACTGTATGGTTCTTAGATCCACCTAAAGGTAATACTAGAGAAAGAAGAAATGATACTAATCTACCATATGTTAAAGCTGAATTCTGTGGCAGAACCTTCTTAAGAAGTAATTATGATACCAATATGGTATTTGATGATATTTCTGATGTATTTACTGGAATAGGTAAAACTTATACAATGACTGTGGGTGGTGCTAATACAGAAACTGGTGTTGCTATTGGAAATGGTGTTTTATTCATTAATGGCGTATTCCAAACTCCTCTTACTTTAAATAATGCTGGTAATAACTATGAATTTGATAGTGATTCAGTAGCAGGTATTACTAGTGTAGTGTTCACTGGAATTTCATCTGAAAACGGCACTCCAATGCAATCAGAGTATGATATTAACCAGAATCAACTACCAAGAGGTGGAATAATTGTTTCTATGGGATCAACTCCTGGTACTGGATACGCTCCTTTAGTTGGTGCTAAAGTTAAACCAGAGAAAAAAGATAATAGTAATTTATTTGCTGCATCTTCTATTACCAAAGTTATTGGAATTGGAACTTCTTCTAAGTATAAACTTGGTATTGAAACTGCTGCTTATGATAATACCACTGGAATAATTACAGTTACAACTAATACTGTTAATGGATATGCTTTAGGTTATCCAAATACAGTTAAGTTAAAGAATTTAGAATTTACATGTCCAACTAAGGATGTTGGTACTCCTGTTACTGGTGGTACAGTATATGATCCATCAACTGGAGAATTAACAATAAAAATTGCTAATCATGGACTTCAAAATGGTGACGCTATTAAATTTAAGGAAGAATCATTAGTATTCAGTTGCACTTATGGTAGTGGTGGCAATGGTTCTTATCCAAGAGCAACTGACCCTGCTTTTGATAAGTATCTCTACATTAATACAGTAACCCCAGATACTTTTAAGGTTAATGTTTTATTAGGAACAACTCCAACTAATACTGATCCTCATACATTTGTTTCTGCAACTACAAACGCTGTTCAGACTCTTAATTATGTTGGAGTTACAACTTCAATGTTTGCAGATCATGAAAGAGCATTACCAGTAGTTGGTATTATATCTGATAGAACATTTGAAGTTCAAGTAGGATTAACATCAATACCACACTTCTATAAAACTGGTGGTGATGTATATGAATTCTATAATGATTTAACATCTGGTTCTGGATATAGAGAACCTGTTGCAATTGGTGTTACTGATATTGAATATGTTCATACTTTTGTTTCTTCTGATACCAATTCAATTAACGCTACTAATCCTAATGGTACTCATACACCATCAACAGTAGATTATATTTCTTCCACTGGAGAATTAATATTAACTATTGGAAATAATCATGGATTGCAACAAGCATCAGAAAGTGATATTAATAGTGCTGCATATGATCCAGCAACTGGTATATTAACTATTACTTCTGGAGTACTATCTAATGGTCACGGATTCTCTAATGGTGATCTTATTAAATTTAAGGATTATGCAATAACATTTACTTGTGCTATGGATGGTGGAACATCAAACCATGCATATCCAAGACCCTCTGATCCTGCAAGTGGAAAGTGGTTAGCAATATCAAACGTAACTCAATTTGCATTTGATGTAAATGTAGGATCATCACCTGGTGTTTCTTACTCCCCATCATATGCTAAGTATGATCCAGTAACAGGATTGATGGAGATTACTATTGGATCTCATACGTTAAGACCTGGAACTAATATTAAATTAGCTCAGGAATCTATTAAATTTACTTGTGATGTTGATAATAACCAATCAGCAAAGGGATATCCAAGAGCAACAGATCCTCTTTATGATGAACCAATTAAAATTCAAACTGCAACTGATACAACAATAACAATCCAAGTTCTTTCTGATATACCATCAACGAATACATCTAAACATACTTTCCATTCTGCTACTGCAGGTGCAGTAACAACTGGTGGAAATTATACTCATTCATATGGTTCTTCTTTGACTGGTTCATTATTGAGAGCATTAACTACAGTTCAACTTAATACCGAATCTCTTAAATTTACATGCTCTAGAGATGATCACGATAGTACTCATTCATATCCTCGTGCAACTGATCCTGCTGGTGGTGTAGCATTAGGAATAGATGGTGTAACAAACAATACTATTACAGTTAATGTTGGTACTGGTGGTGGAGGTGGAACTGGTGCAATAATTAGTGCTAAGGTTGCTTCCAATACTCATAAATTTGTAAGTGCAGTAGCAGGTGCAGCAAAAACTGGAGGAAACTATATTCATACGTTTGCTTCTGGTACAGAAAATAATAATTGCGTTTCTATTGATTCTTGGTCAGGATCTAAATTAACACCAACTGCAGCAACATATAATGCTCTTACAGGTAATATGGTTTTAACTGTTGGTGCTGGACATGGAATAACTGCTGGCAGTAATACTGTTGGAATTGCAACCAATTCTATAACATTTACTTGTGATAGAGATAATCATGCAACTGAACACACATATCCAAGATATACTGATCCTATTCATAATGATGCAAATGTAGCAGTTGCTGCAACAACTGATACCACATTTACTATTAATGTTGGAAAATCACCTATTACAACTCGCAATATTACTAATGCTGAATATGATCCAGCAGCAGGTGAATTTATTGTAACAAGTGCTGGACATGGGTTTGTAGGTTGCACAACAATTACACCAACAAATGCATCTTATGTTAAGAATACTGGCAATTTAACACTTACAAAGAATACTCATGGGTTTGCTGTTGGTGATAAGATATTAATTGAAGATAATAGTTTAGTATTTACTTGTACTAAGGATAATAATCAAACAGAGCATCCTTATCCAAGACCATCTGATTATGCAAGTGGAAGATGGGTTTCAATTTATAGTACTACTGTAAATACATTTAAAGTTAATGTAAATCCAAATCCATCTAAAGATCAATTTACACACTCATTTGTTCGTGCTGTAAATGGAGGAATTTATAAGTCAAATCAAACTGTTGGATTTGCTACTGATTCGATAGTGATGACTTGTGAACATGATCAGCATCAAACATTGCATAGTTATCCACGTATAACTGATCCTGCTCATAATATAGAATTACCAGTTGGTAAAGTAACTACAGATACATTTAGAGTTTTAGTAGGAAAATCACCTGCAGGTACTGGTGGTGCATTAGAATTTACTATTAATGATTATGGTGCAAGATATGTTAACCCAGAAATTTCAACACCAGAACCAATTTATGAAAATATGCCTGTTGTTGGTATTTCTAGGTTAGGTGTAGGAAAAACAGAAGATACTGGAAGTAATCTACTTTTAAATCTTAGGGTTGGTGCAGCAAGAACTTCTGTTGGAGTTGCTAGAAGTATGTTTGAGATTTCTAAATTTGATGTTGCTAGATCTGGACATTCATTTGCAGTTGGTGATAAGTTTAAACCAATAGGATTGGTAACTGACAAGAGATTGAGAAAACCATTACAGGAATTTGAACTTGAAGTTGTTACTACGTTTAATGATTACTTCTCTTCTTGGCAATTTGGTGAGTTAGACTTTATTGATGGTGTTTCTTCATTGCAAACTGGATTTAGAAAGAGATTCCCATTATTCCGTAATGGTCAATTATTAAGTTTTGAAGTTGATGAGAACTCATTATTGGGTGAAGAGATAGACTTAAATGCAGTTCTATTAATATTTGTTAATGGAGTTATGCAAACTCCTAATATTGCGTATCAGTTTGAAGGTGGTACAACATTCACGTTCACAGAAGCACCATCAATAGATGATAAAGTTGATATCTTCTTCTATAAAGGACAAGATGGTGTTGATGTTCAAATAGTTAATGTAAATGAAACCATTAAAATTGGTGATGATATTCGTATTCATAAGAATCCAGCATTTACAGACACTGCTGATCAAGAAAATGATAGAATTATTAAGGATATTCTTGGATCTGATCTTGTTGAAACAACATTGTATAGAGGTAGAGGTATTAATGAAAATACACCTAAACCAGTTGATTGGACTAAACAAAAAGAAGATAAGATTATTAAAGGTGAATTGATATCTAAAGCAAGAGAAGTTATTGAACCACAAATATACCCAACATCAAAGGTTATTGGAGATGTAACTACTGATTCTGGTACTAGTGTTACTGGTGGAATATTTGTTGATGATGCAGAATCATTCTTCTATGAAGATAATGTGAATCCTGCCTTGGATGTTAATGAAAGGTATAATGTTAATATTACTGCTGTTGATGCTTTATTAATGGGAGCAGAAGGTGGTGAGCAAGCAGAAATAACTGCAAATGTTACTTCTAGTGGTGACATTGGATCATTAACCATTGTTAATGGTGGTAGTGGTTATGTTGGATCTTCGATTAATATATTAATTGCTGCTCCAATTGGTGTTGGTATTGGAACAACTGTTAGGGATGAGTATGCTGTTGTTGGTGTATCAACTTTTGCAGAAGCAACTGGTACAATTACTAATGGTTCCATTACTTCTACTACAATAACAAATATAGGTTTAGGATATTCACAAGTAAATCCACCAAGAGTTATTGTAGAAAAACCTCAGTACAAAACTGAAAAAATGACTTCCTTTGATAATGTTGAAGGATATACTGGGATTATAACTGGAATTGCTGCAGTAGAAGGTTCTGGTGGAGCAGGAACTAAAGCACTTAAGTTCTTCTATACATCATTTAAATCTAATGCAAATAAATTACAAGTTGGATATCCAATTTTAATTAAAGATACTTCAATAGATTTGGGATCTGGAGTTACTTCAGTTGATGGTAATGATAATAGTATAGTTGCAATTGGATCAACTTTCTTGGATAATATCTATAAAGTACATTCAATGTCTCAACTTAGTGATTTTAGAGCAGAAATTACTTGTGATATTTTAAGTACGACTAATACTACTGGTGTTACATCAACAGGTTATTATGATGTTACTAATATTGGTTTAACCAAATCTCTAGGTAAGATAAGTTGGGGTAGAATATATAATGGGGAAAGATCAACTTCTCCAATTTCTATTGGGGTTACTGGTTTAACAGTTGATGCAGGATTATCAACTTTCCCAACAATTCAAAGAAAGTATTATAGTGGTTTGAACGCTGAGTTTGGACTAAGAAATACTGGTGCTATTAGAATCGTTACAGGACTATAAAATTATGTCTATAAATAAAGAAAAAAAGTTTAGTTTATAATCATGCCAGCAATTGTTACTGATCAGTTTAGAATTCTGAACGCAAATAATTTTGTAGAATCAGTAGAGTCTGATAAAAATTCATATTATGTCTTTATTGGATTGCCAAATCCAACAGGAACTCCTTCACCAAGTGTTCAAGTTGGTTATGGAAGGTCTGAAGGTTGGAATACAACGGGTAATACACCTAAACCTATAGATAGTTTTTCTGATATCGCTCATACTGGCGATACTATGATGTATGGTAAGAGAATTGCATCTGCCAATATAAGAAGAATTATTAGAAGGATAGATTGGACTGCTGGTAATAGATATGAAATGTATCGGGATGATTATTCAACGAAATCTGATAAGCAAAGTCCAATTAATGATTCTAGTAGATTATATGGTGCAAATTACTATGTAATGAACTCAGAATTCAAAGTATATCTTTGTATTTCAAATGGTTCAACTGGTGTTAATCTAAAAGGTAATATTTCTCAAGATGAACCAACATTCACAGATTTAGAACCATCAAGAGCTGGTAATAGTGGAGATGGTTATGTTTGGAAATATTTGTACAATGTTTCACCTGCAGATATTCTGAAATTTGATTCGACAGAATATATTACTGTTCCTAATAATTGGACAGAAAGTACAGATGCTCAAATTAAATCTATAAGAGAAAATGGTGATTCTACTATAAACAATAACCAAATTAAGCATGTATATATTGAAAATGGTGGTGGAAAGTATGCAGAAGGATTGGGGCAAGAGGTTGATATATTAGGAGATGGCACTGGAGGAAAAGCTAGAGTTGATGTTGTAAATAAAGTTATTACTAATGTTACTGTTAGTTCTGGTGGACAAGGATATAGTTATGGATTAGTTGATTTGGGTGCATTACAAGATTCTGCACATCCTTCAAATCAAAGAGCAAACCTTATTCCTGTTATTCCACCATCTTTAGGTCATGGTTATGATCTTTATAAGGAATTGGGAACTGATAGAGTTTTAATTTATGCTAGATTTGATGACTCTACAAAAGATTTTCCTTCTGATACAAAATTTGCACAAGTTGGAATAGTTAAAAATCCAACTCAAGTTGGAACATCTATTACATATACTGACCCAACTTTTTCATCTTTAAATGCATTTATTTTCGATACTGTTTCTGGAGATAAACCAATAGTTGGTGAGAGAATAACTCAAATATTAACATCAGGTAGAATTGCTCAAGGTTATGTTGCATCTTATGATGAAGATACAAAGGTTATGAAATATTTTAGAGATCGTTCTTTAAATTATTCTACTAATAATGATCATACTGATTATACTGGTATCTCAACTACTGGTGCAATTTATTCCTTTGAAGCATCATCAAATGCAGTAAAAGGTGATAGTTCTAGTTTCTCCGCAAGTATTAATACTGCTTTTAGTGGAATAACAACTAACCCGACTGGAACTAAGTTAATTGATCTCGGAACTACGTTCTCAAATGGGTTATCCAATAATGAGATAAATAAAGGATCGGGGGAAATTATTTACTTAGATAATAGACCTTTAATTGCTCGAAATGAGCGACAAAAAGAAGACGTTAAAATCATCCTGGAATTCTAAAGAAAATGCCACAGAAGACCAACTTAAATATAAGCCCTTATTACGATGATTTTGATAAGGCAGATAATTTTTATAAAGTACTGTTCAAACCTGGATATCCAGTTCAAGCTAGGGAATTAACTAGTCTTCAATCGATATTACAGAATCAAATAGAATCGTTTGGAAGTCATATTTTTAAAGAAGGATCTATGGTTATTCCTGGGGGAATTACCTATGATAGTACATATTTTGCAGTAAAAGTAAACCCAGATCATCTAGGGATTGATGTTACTGTATATCTTGATGCTTTAATTAATAATAATAATGGTAAAGGAACTAGAATTAAAGGACAAAATTCTCAAATAGTAGGAACTATTAAGAATTATATTTTACCACCAAATGAAGGTGTTGATGATATTACAATTTTTGTTAAGTATTTGGAATCAGGAACTAGTTCCGAAAGTTCTGCATTTCCTAATGAGGAAATTTTAATTCTTGAAGAAAATATTACTTATGGCAATACTGCACTAAATTCTGGAGAAACAGTATTAACAGTAATGTCTGAGGATGCTACTGCTACTGGATCTGCATTTGGTGTTGATACTGGTGTTTATTTTATAAGAGGTACTTTTGTAGATGTAAGTAAGTCTATTATAGTATTAGAACCATATTCTAATAAACCATCTTATAGAGTAGGATTTGAAATATCTGAAACTGTAATTAATGCAAATGATGATCCTAGCTTAAATGATAACGCAAAAGGATTTACTAATTTTGCTGCACCAGGTGCTGATAGATTTCAAATAACTGTTAAATTAGCAAAAAAAGCACTTTTAGATTATGAAGATACTAACTTCGTAGAATTAATGCGGGTTAAGAATGGTGAAATTAAAAAGTTACAGGCAGAATCTGTATATTCACATATAGAAAAATGGATTGCTGGTAGAACATATGATGAATCTGGTAACTATGCAATACAACCATTCAGAGTTAATCTTCAA
>MDTB01237474.1_pt1 | contig 24680 bp, 26 predicted proteins | sample 811161 | NCBI WGS metagenome assembly MDTB01 (sample SAMN05326650, study PRJNA326480) | marine metagenome | isolation source: seawater | place: Mediterranean Sea | collected 2009
AAGGATCAAAGCATCAATAATGACAAGTGATCCTTATCAGGAAAGAGATCTTGTAATGCCAGATGTAAATTCTTGTACCAGAAAAGCTGCAAAGGAAGCATATGAAATGGCTGGTCTAGATTCATCAGATATTGATCTCGTTGAATTACATGACTGTTTTGCAACTGCAGAAATGTTACATTACGAAAACCTGGGTCTTTGCGGGGACGGAGAAGCAGGCAAGCTAATCGATGAAGGAGAAGTTGAACTCGGCGGAAGAATACCGGTAAATGTTTCGGGAGGTCTACTCTCTAAAGGTCATCCACTTGGTGCTACGGGCATAGCAAATATTTACGAAGTATGTACGCACTTAAGAGGTGAAGCTGGAGAAAGGCAAGTTGAAGACGCAAAAATCGGTCTTACGCATGTTATAGGATTAGGAAGTGCATGTGGAATACATATACTTGAAAAAGTTTAGATCATATGCAGATAGGTGTTGTTAGCGACACTCATAATAATTTTAAGAATATAGAAAAAATTATTTCTATATTCAATGCTGAAAATATAACAACTGTAATACATACGGGTGATATCACTAATGCGAATTCCTTAGACAAATTCTCTCAACTAAAGTCAAATTTTGTTTGTGTATATGGTAACAATGATAGGCAAGAACCTGGATTGGTTGAAATTGCAAAAAAAAATAACTTTCAGATTCATGAGCCACCCGCAACTATTCACCTCCATAATAGAAATATTGCAATATTTCATGAGCCTGATTCAATCGAGGAGTACCTTTTACGAAATAAAGATATTGATATTGCGTTGCATGGACATACTCATAGATATAGAAACGAAGTAAAGAATAAAACTGTGGTTTTTAATCCTGGTGAATCTGCAGGATTTATCACAGGAAAGAATGCTTTGGGAATAATAAATTTAGTAAATTTAGAAATCAAAAGAATCTTCTTTTGATGAAGAAAGAGAAAAGTATAAAAGTTAAACTCATAGGAACAGTCAAGATTAAAGGACGTAAAACTCTAAGAGAAAAATCTTCTTCGAATAAGATATTAAAAATAAATATGAAAATTGCTGGAGCCAAATCTTCTCCTGAAACTTTTATCTGCGCAGGGGTAGCTAAAAAAACGGAAACTATAATAAAAATCGATGAATAATTATCTTTTCTAAACTTTGCAATTAAATGAGAAATCAGAATAGAAGTAAAAAGATAAATAGACCAGTACATATTATTGGAGAATCGATAATAGCTCATCTTTTATCAATTTCCTTCTCCAATTAGTGATCTCATTACATGCCATCTCAATTCCTTCGATTAATACTAATCTTAAAAAATATTTCTGAACCTTTTTTGAAAAAAATAATGTTGAATTAATTCCCTCTCTATATGCAATCCCTTCGACCACTTCATTAAATTTTGATAATAGATCTATCTCTTGACCTCTAGGTATGGTTCGACTCAACTCATTAAATGTAAGATTAGGTTTGAAAGTAACTTTTATTAATTGATCTATATCTTCGTTCAGCCAATTTAACTTATTTTTGTTAGTTAAATCTTTTTTTTGTTCTAGATATAAATAAATTAAGTATTCTACGTCTAAAGCGGCATATTTTAATTGTTCATCTGAAAGAGGTCTTCTAACCCAATTTGATCTTGTCTCTTTTTTTTCAAGAGTTATGCCTAGACTTTTTTCGACTAGGCCTTGATAGCTAATTGAGTAATCATCATGAAGGAAAGAATTTGCTAGTTGCGTATCAAATATATTGACCATTTTAGAATTAGTCCAAGAAAAAATTGCTTCAAGATCCTCTTTACAAGAATGAAAAATCTTCACAACTGATGCAGAAAAAAGAAAACTGACCTCTTCTTTGGGATCTAAAATGGAGATTGTATCTATTAAATATATTTCTTCACCATCATTTATTTGCAGTAAAGCCAAACGCATATTGTCTTTACTGGTTCGTCTAAATTCTGTGTCTACTCCAACAAAAGGTTTATTTATAAGCTCCTTATTTAAGAAGGCTAAATCCTCTATCGAATCTATAAAAGTGTACAAATCTTAAAAATAATTTAAATGTTTTTCTGGATATAAACTATATCTGAAATTTTATTATCAGGATTAAATCCTGAAACAGTATTCTCAAAGACCTTATGTAAACTGAAAATATCACCTTCTTTTTCTGCCAATTGAAGAAGATGAAGATAGTCATTTAATTCTTCATGAGATAAAAAGTCTTCTTGAGCCCTTAGAATTCTAGCATGTTCTGTTTTGCTAACGTTATCTCCAATTAAAAGCTCTTCATAGAGCTTTTCACCTGGCCTTAACCCAGTAAATTTAATCTCAATATTTCCGTCTGGGTTCTTTTCATCACATAACTCATTTCCACTGAGTTTAATTAGCCGTTTTGCTAACTCTACTATTTTTACAGGCTCACCCATGTCCAAGACAAAGACATCACCTCCATCCCCCATTGCCCCTGCCTGAATAACTAGCTCAGCTGCTTCAGGAATAGACATAAAGTATCTTGTAACATCAGGGTCAGTTACAGTAACTGGGCCTCCTTCACGAATTTGTTCCTCAAATAACGGAATAGCTGATCCTGAAGACCCGATTACATTACCAAACCTAACCATTATCATCTTAGTTGAACTTTTGTCAGAAAGAGATTGAAGGATTAGTTCTGAGAACCTTTTCGTAGCACCCATGATATTTGTTGGTCTAACTGCTTTATCTGTAGAAATAAGGACAAATGTTTCTACACCAGACTCTATTGCTGCCTCTGAAGCCACTTTTGTACCAAAAATATTGTTATGAACTGCTTCGAAAGGATTTTCTTCAACCAAAGGTACGTGTTTATAAGCTGCTGCATGATAAACAGTCTCTACATTAAAAACATTATAAATTTCTAAAGTCCTTTTACTGTTTGTAACACTTGCTAGAACTGAATAAAGCTCTAATTCTGGTGCAATCCTTTCAATTTCATTTCTAATTTTATAAAGAGCATATTCATTCGTATCTAACAATATTATTTTTTTTGGGTTATTTCTAGAAACTTGCCTACTTATCTCTGAACCAATTGAACCTCCAGCACCTGTTACAAGAACTACTTTATCTTTTATATTTCTATTAATTAGATTTTGATTTGCTTCTACTTCTATTCGGCCAAGCAAGTCCTCAATATCTACTTCTTTAAGCTCTGAAACTAATACTTTACCCTCTGCTAATTCAGCTAAACCTGGAAGAATCCTTACTTTAAGTGAGAACTGCTCAATATCTCTTAATATAAACTTCAATTTAGATTTTGGTAATGATGGCATAGCTATCAAAACCTCATCTACCTTGCCTCTTTTTACTAACTTTTCCAATTTAGAAGGAGATAAGACTTTAATCCCCCCAAGAAGAGTATTTTGTAAAGAAGTATTGGAATCCAAAAAAGCTATTGGTTCCATTTCAGAACTAACTCTTAGTGCCCGAGAAAGTTGTATTCCTGCTGAACCTGCTCCATAAATTACTACTCGTTTTCCTGACCTTTTATTACTCAAAAAATAGTTTGCTACCAGTCTTGAGCTAAAGATTAAAAATGTGAAGACAACAAACCCGATTAGCCAGCCTTCAAAATTTATTATTGAAGTTATGTCGTAACCCAACGTTAATCCGAAGACTGTAAATAAAATTTTTAAAATTAAATTGAAAATCAAAACTATCAATACAGCCTTACTTATATCAAACATTATAGTTAAATCCATATACCTAACTATTGAGCTGTATACGCCTAAATACCAGAAAACTAATAAGCAAAAGAAAGGTATCCACAATAGTCTTAGTATTGAAATACTTTCTAAAGTTGCTATATCAACTTGGCTTACCTTTAAAGCGTAGAAAGTTGCTAAAATTATAGAAAAGAAATCCGCAAGCAGGGCTATAATTTTTTTGTTAATCCTTGAGGTAGAAAGTAATATCTTTCTTAAATTCATTTTTGTATCAACTAATGGGAAATTCCATCTTTCTTAATAACCTTTAAAAGGGTTAAGGCTAAAATCCTTATATCAAATTGTAACGAAACCTTTTTGAGATACTCTTCATCATACTGAATTTTATCCTGAATAGACAACTCATCTCTTCCATTAACCTGTGCCCAACCGGTGATGCCCGGCTTTATTCGATCGATGCCTTTATTTTTTCTTAGTTCAATTAAATCATATTGATTAAATAAGGCAGGTCTAGGACCCACGTAAACCATATCACCTTTCAGAATAGAAAAAATTTGTGGCAATTCATCAAGACTATATTTTCTGAGAAACCTTCCCGTGCTAAGCAAGTGATCTTCGGGATTTTCTAATGTAGCAGTTGATTTTTGTGGCGTGTTAGAACTCATGGTTCTAAATTTTGGCATTAAGAAGTTTTTACTGTCTTTACCTACTCTTTTTGAAAAATAAAAGGGAGATTCGTTATCAATCACAAATATTATAAAAGAAATAAGAATCATAAGAGGAAACAGAATTACCAAAAGAATCAAAGAGACCAAAAACCTCACAATAAACATATCAAGAATCCCTCTTGGTGGTGGCGGAAAAAGATCCTACTAATCCAATCATATTTCCGAGAGTATATGAGGAATGTACTAAAGAAAATATAACTATAGCCAAAGGTAAGCTTAAAAAATTCCTTTTTTCGTAGAAACCAAAAAAAGCACTCAGAAGTGCATAAAACAGAAATATTGTAAGTCCTACTCTAAAAGATAAGATAGAAATTAATAGAAAAAAAACTAAGGCCAAAAAGGGAATTATATGCGCTATTCTAATATTCCCAATATCACTTCCTGCATAAGTTCCCTGTATATATGACCTTTTCGTAATACCGTAAACAGTATCATGCTTTAAAATATATTGAGCTTTGAGAGAATTAGATATGAATAAATTTTTGCCAGTAAGTTCTTTTAATCTTCTAAATAAATCAATATCTTGTTTTCTTTCCAGCTCATGATTGAAACCCCCAATAGATAATAAATCTTCAGTTTTAAAAAACCCAAGGTAAATTGAATCAACTGTACCTTCAAAGTTTCTATTAAAAAAAGAATTCTTATATTTGCTTGGCCCCATAAAAAAAGGGCTTAGAAAAAAGAATGAAATATACTTTGAAAAGTAACCATCAGATTGAGGAATAACTGAAACTAAAGGCCCTACCGCACAAACTGTTTCTTCACAATTTTTGAGTATATCCAGGCCAGTTGAAAAATAATTTTTGGAAACTCGCCCCCTAGCATCTACTCTACAATAAACTTCACCTGATGCACATCTAAGGCCTGCATTAAGATTTTCACTTGCATTTGCTTTATTTGTTATTACAAGCTTTATTTCCAATATGCTTTTCCATTTCTGATAAATCTCAACTGTATTATCTTGTGAATTACTGTCGCATAGAAGAATTTCATAACTTAAATCCCTTAAATCTGAATCATGTAAGGATTCAAAAAGATCATCTAGCTGATCTCCTTCTTCAAGGCATGGTATACAAACGGAAATCTCTTTAGACATAGTTTTTGTCGGGACTATGATTATTCCTAATTAGACAAATAATTTTAGCTAAAAATACGCAGAGTAAAATAATAAATGCAGGAATCAAAGCATTTATAAAACCATATCCTATATTTCCCGAAGCAACAAAGTAACTTGAGATAGCTGGAATAGGCAGATACACAAATAAAGGCCAAATCTCTTGATAAGTTTCTACAAGACTAGTTGTTAATCTCCAAAAAAAACTATAGGTTAGCCCGCCCAAGAAAGATGCTATAAATATTCCAATCAACCCGAAATCGTAATAACCCGAAAATAGAAAATGTCTATTAAAATATGAATCTGGAATCACATCATAATCAACAGGTAAGAAATATTGAGATACTAATTTTGCAGGATTTATAGTTTCACCTTTAAAAGGATTCAATATAGAAGGTATAGAATTTCTTAGTTCAGCCCAAGTCCAGCTTATCACAGGACCATTAGATTCTCCTGAGATTGATTGTCCAAAATTACCTAGCAGTCCATTTGGCGAATAATGGACAAGAGCAGCAAAAGTATCAAATTGATAATCTCTGTGAAAAAGTTTAGCAAATACAAAATCAAATCCCCCTAAAGATAAAAGAATCCAAAGAGAGGTTAATATTAGTAAGGGTATGAAAAGAGAGAATAAACTCTTCAGTTTAAAATTGAAGTAAAAATAATAAATGATTATAGGTATCAAAGGGTAAATAAGTGAAGCTTTTGATTTGAGATTTATAATTGTTAAAGATACAAAAAATAGAGAAATGACAAATAATAATTTATTCGTTTTAAACAAAACAAAGGGTGCTAATAGTGACGTCATTGCAAGCGGATAGGTCCAAAACGTACCTAAACCTTCATTAGGAATAAGAGCATTTGGGATCCAACACACTGCAATTACTATAAAAATTAATATTGAAAACTCTAACTTAGATGATTTTTCAATAATAGGTAATTTACTGAGTTTTCTAATATTGTGCGTTGGATAGAGATTTATAGAGGAAGATAAAACTCTTGAACCATAATGATAAAATATACCTGAAACAAGCATTAAAAAAAGTGGAACTATAAAATAATCAGGATAAAGCTTTAAATTCATTTCAGTTGTTCTAATAATGCCAGGGTCTGGTTCTAGCATCCAAGGCTTCCATTTTTCAATCATCGAATTAAGCACAAAGTAAACTAGCCAAAGAGGGATGAGGGCCTGAGGATGAAAAAAATTAAATATTCTAAATCTTATCGAGGCAAGAAAGGGTCCTAACCAAACTAAGATAATTAAAACTGTTAAGAAAAGCTCTATAAAGAAAATATTCAAAATTAGTCCAGTACCTGAATTAGTATGTCTCTTATCAAGCTATTCCATGAATAATTTCCATTAAGAATCCTTTTGTAGCCTTTATCTCTGATAGTATTTCTTTCATGATCATTATTAAGATAATGTTGTATTTTTTTTACAAGCTCTTCTTCAGTAGAGAAAAAAACTGCTTCAACATCTTCTATAAAGATATTTGTATGTTGCTCCGTTCTTTCGGCTAGTAAAAAACCTCCGGAACTAGGTATCTCAAAACTCCTGGTGGTTATTTCATCGTAAGCCTCATTGTTTAAAAATCCCAGACAAATTTTTGATCCATTAATGGCCTTAGCATAATCAATTCCTAGGGCAGGGCCATGAAAGCATTCTTTTACAGATTGAGGTATTTTAATAGCATCCCATCCTGTACCAAAAATCTTTAACTTAAACTCAGTATGTTTTAACAGATATTCAATATATTTAAGTCTATCTTTCATGCAATGCCCTATGAATACGACGTCGGATCTAAATTTCAAGTCTTCTTCATTTAACTCAACTTTTTTATGGATAGAGGGATCAAAGCCTTGTTGAGATAGTAAGATATTTTTGGCCTTATATTTTTTATAAGTATTCAAATCCTGAGTTTTAGTAGTAACAATATGGTCATATTCTCTAATAGCCTTTCTGAAACAGGAATTTGATAAGCCTGGGGCAAATAATGAATCAGGAGTATAGTGAATGACCTTGATATTTCTTTTTTTTATATGTCTTATAGTACTTGGATCAACTAAATAGCCTCCATCTATCCAAACTAAATCAGGCTTATATCTTTCAACTTCTTGCATAAGAATTTTTGAGGACAAATCAACTAATCTTCCAACACCTAACCTTACTTGCAAGCTATTAAATAATGTTCTACCTGATCCTTTATCAGGAAATACTCGTCTCGAATCAACTAAATAAATTGAAGAAAAAATATCCTTTAAAACATTATATCTTTGTAAAGAGGTACTTCCCCATGTTGCTTGACCATAATATAAAATTTTTGAATCAAAGTTTTCCATCTATATTGTTAACGATTTTTTGTATCTCATCTGTAAATCTTTTTTCAAAGACGTGTAATTCACCGCCTAACTTAAGAGCAGCTTCATAACCAGAGCTTATCACTTTATCTTTATAGTCTTTATCATAATTGAGCATATAAATTATTTCAGGTATTTCTCTTATATGATCAACTAGTATGATTTCTCCTTTATTTGCTAGTTCTTCAAGAATTTTGACATTATTGTACTGACTCTTAATAAATATTACTGGCATACCTCTATAAAGAGCTTCAAATGAAGAAGCCGAAAATATGTTTACTAGCACATCATGATCATCATAAAAACTCTCCGAAGCTTTGGTTCTGTCCAGAACAGTAATTCTGCTATCTGTTGAATCGTGATTAGGGAAGAGCTCCAAAAGATCCTCATATCCGATTCTTGGGTGAGGTTTTAAAGAAATAGAATAATTTTCTCTTGAAATCGAGGATACAAGATTGAGCCAAAAGTTCTTTTCCCATTTCTTAGAAGAAAATCTTGGAAAAAGAGGTGAATGATTTACTTGAATCCTTGTATAGGTCTCTTGTATTTTTTTTCTTCGTTTATTAGAAGAGAAAGGATTTCCAACTACATGTATTTTTTCTTCACTAACTCCTAAATCTGTTAAATAATCAAAAAAACCATATTCACTCCAAATTAAAAAAATATCTGAATTTTCACCGTAAAGATTATTCGTAAAGAAGTGAGGAAGAAGTTTTCTTCTAATATATTTAAGTAGATAGTAAAAATTAAAATTATTCTTGTTTTCAGTCACAAAGAAGCCTTCTTGAAAGAGGACAATCGGAATATCCATTGCATGTACTATAGGAATAAGGACTTCTGCCTCTGCATAGTCATCCATAAATATAATCAAGACATCAAAATTAGGCACATACTTTTCTTCTAAAGCTTTTCTGGATTTAATGATTCGATAAGTGTAAGAAAAAAAATTGGAGCTTTCTTCGAAGTACATCTCATCAATCTTTGTTATTGTGATATCACTATATTCCGATACATTAAATGTGCTCCAGCCATTGTGGTCATCTCCATTAATGGAAGTTTTTAAAACAGTTGAAGATACTCCTGTTACATTTAAGAGCCTAGAAAACTTCATTGAAATTTCAATTAATCTAGGATTTATAGGTAAAAAACCTACTTTATAAAAACCTCTATTTTTATTTAGAGTCGAGGTTTCCATAATGCTTTAAAAATAAAACAATAGATCTATATTTATTGTTAGTAAATTTCAATTTTGAAAAGCATGACAACCTGTTATTTTTTACTTTTATTTCTCTAATTTTTGAATAGAAGAAAGGAAAGAGAAGGGTCATAATTTTCATTAATTTCTTAATGTTTAGTTTGGATAAAACCTTATCATATCGATTTAAACTGCTTATCTTCTCTTTTTCAACTAGATCCTCAAGAAATAGGTCATATTTATCCTGAAAAGAAATTAATATTGATTTATCAATATACGGATCTTTTAGTTTTATTCTCATTGATAATGATTCGATAAAGTTTTCATAGTCTAGAGTCCAAGTATCAACTTGCATGCGTTTGAAGGCTCCTCCTCCGAAAGAATACCGAGCGGATGAAGTTGGGTTGTTATGTTGCCTAACAAGATAAGGATAATTCAGCTTTTTATTCTTACCATTCATTAAAGATGCTATTTGGAAGTAATGTTCAACCATATACAAATCATGAAGTTTCATCTTACAAATAGAATGATAAATATCTCTAATATCTTCTGTCTTGTGAACATCATAATATATAGATGAATAGTCTATAAGATGATTAAAAACTCTTTCTAAAGAGTCGTTGCTTTCTAAAGGAATTCTTTTATAAATTGACTCTATTAATCTGTAGTTGCCATCAAATTCTCCTAATGCAGATTGATTATAAATTCCGCCCTGCTTACCTCCGCACGAAGAATAATCTTCAGAATTATTAAGAAATTCTATGCTTTTCGTTAATCCAGTTTCTAAAAAAAAATCATCATCATCTGCTAGTACAGAATATTTAGAAGAGACTTTAGATAAGGCAGAATAAATCTTTTCGAAGTAGTTCTGATAAGTTACGTCTTGGCCGAAGTGATTATAAGTAAAATTTAGATTACTAAGGTTTTGGCTACGAATATGATCTATAAATTGAAGATTTTCACCTCCATCAGCTATGAAGATAGGGAATTTTATCTTTATTGAATTCATATATGCAAGCCACCTTAAAGTAAATGAGGGACGGTCTTTGATAACAAGTACTATAGTTAAGTCAGTCAATTATTTAAAAGAGTTAATGTATCCTCAATACTTCTCGTGAGATTTCCATTGAATAAGAAACCAATATTCTTTATTTTCTCTGTAGACACTTCATATGACAATTGGTTGATAATTTTACTATTAACAAATTTTATCTCCACTTCGGTAAACTTCTTAATCTCATCTACAACTTCTTTAACAGTATAGTTACCTGTAACTATGTTATAAATATTTCCATCAAACTTGTTGAAATCAATCAAAAATAGAAGAGCAGAGGCTGCATCAATTAAGTCCAAATATGGGCGTTTTAAATTATAAGCTGATTCCCAAATTGTAAGGGGCTCTCCAAGAGAAGCCTGCCAGCAAAACTTATTTACTGCCGTATGAAATCTCATTCCTTTTGATACACCAAAAATAGTCCCAAATCTAAGAATAATGGCTTCAAGGCCCTCCTCTTCGACAAGATTGCTAATCAATTTTTCTTCTTTCAGTTTTGTTTCTGCATAAGGACTTTGAGGATTTAATAAAGAATATGCTAAATCTTCATCTACAAGTTCACTTTGATCCCCGTATACGCTCGTTGAAGATAAGGTAATTAATTTAGCTTTGTTTTGAATACATATTTTGGCTAAGCGCATTGTGCATTGGAAATTATTCTCTTCCAATAATTTCGCATGTTCAAAACTTCCTTCGGCATCAGTCATTGCCGATAGATTTATTACTATATCCCCTGCTTCTACCGATTCAGAGATATCATCTTTTAAAATATCTTTATTAAGAAATTTATAATTAGCATTCTTTGGCAGATTGAAAAGAGAGGTGTACCTTTGGGTCGCCAATGAATCAATTAGAGTTATATCCTTAAATTTTGAACTTTTAGGAATTTCTCTCAATAAATGAGAACCAATGTGGCCTAATGCACCAGTTATAATTATTCTCATGAGCTATTTTTTTGATTTAACAAACTCTTCATAAGTTCTAATGTAGTCTTTTTCTTCAAATTTCATATCGCACCAAACTGCCAAAATATTAGATTCACCTTTGTATTCTTGGTGTGACCAAATCCCAGGTGGGACTATTATAGAGTCAGTTTCTTGTAGGGAATAAGTTTTTGTTTTTCCTCCATCGTCACAAAATATATCAATATCTCCTTGTAAACAGACCATAAGTTGGGAACATCTTTTGTGGGAATGATAGCCTCTTTTTGTATTACTATTTGCTTTGATAATAAAAGTTCTTTGAATTCTGTCCAGAGGTAACTCGTCTTCTTGAAGAATTTGCAGTGTACCTCTATGGTCCTGTAAAACAGGAAGTTTAAGTTTTTGAATATCGTTTAAGCTAGCCTGCATTTTTCGTTGCTTTTTTTAGTAATTCTATACCTTCTATGAAGGAATGCTCTGGCTCCCATCCAAAAACTGACTTAAATAGTTCATTGTCACCATAAAAATTTCTTCTTTCAATCTCATGCGCATGTTCTGGCCATTCAATATATTCAATTCCTATCTCCGAATTGGGTTTAAATATATGATGCAACTCATTAAAAGCTTCTTTTAGTGTTATAGAACTGCCCGAACAAATATTGAATAATCTATTATCCTTATTTGTCTCCACGCCAGAGAGTAAGAAAGATTTAGCAACATCGTCTATATATATATAATCTCTATAGTATTCACCATCACCATATATGTTGATTGTTTCTCCTTTTGATAACTTTTCTGCAACTCTATTTATGACACCTCTATCATCTGATCCTGCTTCCATTGGACTAGGTCCATAAACATTAGCCAATCGTAAAGAAACAAAATCTAGACCAGTGATGCGGTTTAAGAGATAAAGGTATTCTTCGCACATGACCTTGTGAAAATCATAATAAGAGCAAGGTCTTGGTTTATCACTTTCACTGACCTTTCTATCATATGAAACCCCATATACAGTTGCTGTAGAAGCAAATATAAATTTTATCTCTTTAGGGTTCTCTAATAATGCATCTCCTAAGCTATGAAGAGGATGCAAAGATTCCTGAAGGTTCAATAAAGGATTTTTTTCAGCATTATAAAGGCTGGTATTTCCAGCCAGATGGAAAATAATATCCGACTCATCTATAGTTTTTTTCCAAAAATTTTGATCTAAAGTCTTAACGCAATGATGATTATATCTAGACTTATTTAAACTTCTTCTTGAAGTTATAGTCAGTGACTTGCAATTGGAATATAGAAGATTTGAAAGAACTGAACCAATATAACCAAAGCCTCCGGTTATAGTTATTTTTTTGTTTTTATAGCTTTTGAGAATTTCGCTTAAAGGCTTCATTTAAAGAAGGATGTTTTATGTCTCTATCTGAGATAATGGGATCACTACAGGGCCATTTGATATTAATATCGATGTCATTCCAAACAATACCAGCTTCATCTGCAGAGTTATAAAATTTTGTTGTCTTGTAATGTAAATCAGCGTACTCAGAGTGAACATAGAAACCATGAGCAAATCCAGGAGGAATATATATCTGTTGTATGTCCCCATCATCTAAAATTACGCTTTTATGTTGTCCAAAGCAAGTTGAATCTTCTCTTAGGTCAACTACTACATCAAAAACTCTGCCCTTAAGTACAGTCATTAATTGAGCTTGATGATTATTGATAGTGTAGTGCAATCCTCTCAATACATTTTGCATAGATCTTGACTGGTTATCTTGTACAAATGAATCATTGATACCTAGCTCAGAATAATATTTTTTTTGATATAACTCGGAAAAAAACCCTCTGTTATCGATGAATTGATCAAGTTTTATGATTAAAACGCTGTCGAAGTATTTATGTATTAGTTTCAATAGAATTCCTCTATTATTTCTTTTACAAGGAAAGCAGACTCTTTGGGCAGCTCGGGATACATAGGAAGAGAAATGATTTCTTTACAAACCTTTTCTGTAACTTCTAAGGAATGAGGTTTAACCAATTTTTTATAAGCAGGTTGCTCATGGACTGGAAAAGGGTAATGTATTCCAGCAAAAATATCATTACTTGATAAGTATTCCATCAACTCATCTCTTTTTTGGACCTTACAAACATACTGGTGATAGACATGTGTCGAGTCTGGCCTAGTTAAAGGAGTTAGCACTTCTTCTAAGTTAATTGAATTATAAATTTTAGCTATCTCGTTTCTTCGAGAATTATCATTATCTAAATATTTTAATTTTACTCTTAGAATTGCCGCCTGAATCTCATCCAATCTTGAATTAATACCTTTTATTACGCTATTTCTTTTAACCCAACCATATTCTCGAACCTTTAACATTTCTTCATATAGAGATTTGTCATCTGTTGTAATCAGTCCTCCATCTCCAATTGCTCCAAGATTTTTAGTGGGATAACAACTGAAACAACCGACTTTACCAAAACTTCCTAGTCTCTTTTCTTTATAAAATGCTCCATGAGCTTGAGCTACATCCTCAATTAGATACAAATCATTTTTTTTACAGAATTCTTCTACATGGACTATATCGCCAGCTTGTCCGTATAGATGAACGAGTACTATAGCTTTTGTTTTAGAAGTTAAAGATCCCTCAAGATAATTAGTATCAAGAGAAAAATAATTGTAATCAATATCAACAAGGACTGGGGAAGCCCCAACCCTTTCAATGGCTGATATAGTCGCGACTGCTGTATGAGAAACGGTTATTACTTCATCTCCGGGTCCAATATCTAATGCTCTCAGAGAAATTTCAATAGCATCGGTTCCGTTACCTACACCAATACAATATTTTGATCTATTAAAGTCAGCAAATTCTGTTTCAAAAGCCTCTACTTCATCGCCCAGAATATATTTATCTCCCTCTAAAACCTTACTAATAGCCTCATCAATTTCTGATTTATAAGACTTATATTGAGCTTTAGGATTGGCACAAACAATCATCTAGTGACAGTAAAATTTGGTAAATGAGTTATCCATTCAACACTTTTATCAATTTGATCTTTTTCTTTTTCTATAATCTCTTTTGCGTGATTCCATGCAAAAAGGAAAATTATGTCAGGTACATTTTCTTGAAAATACTCATGAGATTTCACCGGTATGTGAGTTCCTGGGCTTAATTTATCTTGCTTAATTGGAGTTGTATCTGATATGAATCTTATTAAATCGGGTCCTATACCGCAATAATTCAAAATTGTTGTACTCTTTGAGGTGGCACCGTATCCAGCTACTGTCTTACCATCTTTTTTTGCTTGATTAAGTATTTTAAGAAGTCTTGCTTTAGAATTTTCACAATCTTGTTTAAATTTTAAATAAGTAGAAATATCATCAAACTTATTCTCACGTTCTTTAGTTAAAATATCATCAACAATTTTCTCAACTTTCCTTTTGCCTTCTTTAGCAAAAACATATCTCATTGATCCGCCATGAGTTTCTTGAGGAACAAGGTTAATCAATTCAAACCCATGTTGGCCAAATATAGCTTGAGCTGAAACAGCAGAAAATATGTATACATGTTCATCATAAATCTGATCATATGATACTTTTTCTAGCATATCGCCTAGATAAGGGTCTTCAAAGACCATCACTCCGTCATCTTTTAAGAGATTAATTGCACCTTTAGCTATATCATTTAGATCAGGTAAATGACACATTACATTTGCACAAATAAGGGCATCTGCTTTTCCATAATCAGCAACGATTTCGTGAGAGGTTTCAAGTCCAAAGAACCTAACTATTGAATTTATTCCATGAGATTTTGCAACTTCGACTACATTTTCTGAAGGATCCACTCCCAGATGTTTGAGACCCATATTCTTGAAGTTCTCTATCATAATCCCATCATTACTTCCTATTTCAACAATAAAATCATCATCAGAATCTATATAGTTTGATTGCACCCACTCAGCATATTTTTTAAAGTGAATTTGCATAAATTTCGACTGTCTTGAAAAAAAAGCATAATCTCCATGAAACATTTTTTCAGGTTCAGGTTGCTCAATAAGTTGAAATGTATAACAGTTAGTGCAAAAGGCAGGAGATAAGTCAAAGAAATACTCATTTTTCTCCTCCCCACTATTAATAAATCCATTAGCTATAGGCATCTTTCCATAGCTTAGAAGAGGTTGTATCTTATGATTACAAACTCTACAACATTCTTTTCTTTCAGCCATTTAATAAACCTTTAACATATTTATAGTAATCAGAATTTAATTTATCCTTAAGAAAATTATCTAGAAGGTTCTTGTCCACCCAATTATTTTGAAGGGCGATCTCTTCCAGACAAGCTATTTTGAAACCTTGTCTTTCTTCTATTGTTTCAACAAATCTACTTGCGGAAAGAAGTGCCTCATTTGTTCCAGTATCTAACCACGCAAAACCTCTTCCGAGATTTGTGCATCTTAAATTATTTTCTTTTAGATACAAGGTATTTAAATCTGAAATTTCTAGCTCTCCCCTAGAGGAAGGTTTTAGTGACTTAGCAAGATTTATTGCTCTATTCTCATAAAAATAAAGACCTGTAACTGCTAAATTAGACTTAGGAATTTTGGGTTTTTCTTCAATGGATAAGGCTTTGCCATCAGAATCTATTTCAACTATGCCAAATCTTTTTGGATCTTTAACTGGATAAGAAATTATATGAGCACCTTCAGTAAGATTTCTTGCTTCATTCAAAATTTCGGTAAAGTTGTGACCATAAAATATATTATCCCCTAGTATTAATGCCAGACTGCTGCCTTCCAAGAATTCTTCGGCAAGCAACAGAGCTTGAGGGATTCCTTCTGGCTCTTTTTGTATTTTATAAGATAGCGAAAGCCCAAATCTATCTCCATTTCCCAACAAACTTTTAAATAGTGGTAGATCTCTTTCAGTTGAAATTATTAAAATCTCTCTGATACCTGCCAACATTAAAGAGGACATAGGATAATAAATCATCGGCTTGTCAAAAACTGGTAACAATTGTTTAGATATGAAATCTGTTGAAGGAGAGAGTCTTGTACCTTTCCCGCCAGCTAAAATAATACCTTTCATGCTTTTATAAACCTTGCCTTTTTAAAGGATCTTTTTTTGATAATAGATTCTCCCACCATAAAGAGTTTTCAAGGTACCAATTAACTGTTTTCTCAAGTCCTTCATTAAATTCTACAGAGGGTGACCATGAAAATTTATTTCTAAACTTTGTTGAATCTAGTGCATACCTTTTATCGTGTCCCGGTCTATCTTCCACATGTGCAATCAAAGATGTGTAATCAAAACTATGGTCAAGAATTTTATTTTGAGATTTCGAAAGAATTTCGCAAATAGATTTGACTACAGTTATATTGGCAACCTGATTCTCAGAAGAAATATTAAATCTGTCACCATTAAATTCTTCAGTTAGAAGAATTGCTAAAGCTTTCACATGATCATCAACAAATAGCCAATCCCTCTCTTGTTTTCCATTCCCATATACTGGTAATCTTTCTTTTTTAATAGCTTTTAAAATCATTAAAGGGATAAGCTTTTCTGGGTATTGATAAGGGCCATAATTATTTGTGCAATTTGTAATTACAACAGGAAGCCCATAGGTCTTATTCCAAGCTCTAACCAGTAAGTCAGATGAAGCTTTGCTTGCTGAGTAGGGAGAATTAGTAAAGAAAGGTGAATCTTCATCAGGAGAAGGCATATTATGATCAATATCACCATAAACCTCATCAGTTGAGATATGATGAAATTTAAAATGAGGATTTGCATTCCAATACCTTACTGAGCATTCAAGGAGATTGACAACACCAAATACATTAGAATTTATTGTTGGCAATGGCTCCTGAATGGACTTATCAACATGAGTTTCGGCAGCAAAGTTTACCAGAATATCGGGTTTAAAATTATGAAGTGAATTTGACACAGATTCTTTGTCAGTGATATCTCCATAGAGAAAATTATACTTCTCTGAAGAGGCAAAGTGCTCTTTTGACTCTCTAGTTGCTGCATATGAAAGATTATCAAAATTTAGAACTTCGTGGTCAGTATTAGATAGTAAATACATTACATAAGCAGAACCTATAAAACCACTACCGCCGGTAACTAGAATTTTCATGTGTTTATTATAGGAGATTTTCTATATCCTTTATTGATCTGATTGCATTTGATAAATCTTGAATAGTACCAAGTTTTTTCTCAGATTTTCCTTGTGCGAAAGAAAGAAAGCTTTTTGCTTGTTCCAAAATTCCTGGTTTAAGATTATCTCTAATAGATACAGAATTTTGATAAATAATATTTGGGCTGTAAGTCCTTAATGGAAAACTTTCACTTGGCTCTATAATTTTCATACCTTCAATAACCGATAACGTCTCAATTGGTTTGAGTTCAATCTTCTTAGACCCTAAAAATGCAGAAATGATAAAGTTCTCCGGTGCACCAAATGACATATCCAAAGATATAGAATAATTACGTGAACTTCCAAGAGCAGTTACAGAAATTAACTCATTACTATTAGAACTAACAGAAGAGGCTGATTTCCAGTCTATTTCTCCAAAGCAATAATTCAAAATATCAAAAATATGTATGGAGTTTTCGTATACTAAATAAGGAAGAGCACCAGGAGAGGAAATTTTTGAAGATTTTTCAGGAATATTTACTTTAATATTCCCAAATCCTGCGGCAACAATATTATCTTTAAATAAATCTACTGTTTCATAATACCTTCTGTTGAAGGCAACTTTTATGTTACTAAATCTTTGTAGAAAGTCTAAATCATCTAAATCATAACTTATGGGTTTTTCTGCAAGAATAGGTTTACCAGATTTAATTAGCTTACAAACATACCCGAAAGAAAATTCTGTAGGGCAAGCAACCAATGCTACATCCCATTCGTCTTTACTGTCTAAGACTTCATCGATATTACTGAAGGTGTTAGGTATATTAAACTTATTTACAAATTCTTTTACAGAGGTTGAGTTGTTTCTTGATAATACTCCTCTCAAAACAAATCCAGCCTCCCTGAACGCATGAGCATGGAAGCTTGCTGCATTACCTGAACCAATTAGTACTGCCTTCAAAGTCATTTATCTTATGTTACTGGTATCTTATGAGAAAAGTTACTAGAGTGTTTCATGAATTCATCTGAAAAAGATTCAAATAATAATAAATGGTGATCCTTTGCAGTCTTATAGTCTGGCAATTTACTTTCACCTGATCTCAAGATCGTATTAGTAACGTCTAAGGTCATAGCACTTTGATATTCAACCTTTAACTCTTTAAAGAAACTATTTTGATCGTTATTAAATTGGATTTTTAAAGAGTCTGCTTGATATATGCATTTAGCTTCACCAGTATCGGACTTGATATCAATATAGATTGGGTGTGTTGTTTCTGAGTCTTCCGGTGCAAATGACTCTAACGAAAGCATATCACCGTGAGAATTAGATATCTCAATTACCCCCGAAAGTTCTAGGAAGCCCTTCCTTTTTGTTTCATACAGCGAAGAATCATAAGATGAAGAAACTAGATTTAGACTACCTCCATTTGTAAGAAAATCAAAAAAATTAATGAAATGAACTGAGTTACAACATAATCGCCAATTCTTGCCGCTGACCCTCATGTGGATATTTTTATTATCACCAAAAAGACTTGCAAGCTCTATAAAAGATTTCTCGTGACTCGTCCATTCATTAACCCATGTAGTAATTGAATTCTTAGATAGGAGCTTTTCTATCTCATGATATTGTATTTCTTCGTCAAATAAAAATTTTTCAAGTAATAGATAATCCATTTCCTTTTTAGAGATTAAATCAACCAAAACAAGTCTCCTTGCATCTGAAGTGGTAGCAACTATAACTAGATTAAGTTTGTTTGGCAGATTATCTATATCACTAGGTATGATTCTTACTAATTGGTTTGAAATAAATTTAAACTCTTTTAAACATGCATCAATTGCAATATCTGAATTATCTACAATGAAGAGATCCATAGGATTTTTAGACTTTACTAATGACTCTATATGTCTCTTGCCTAAATTACCGCATCCAATTATAGCTATTCTTGAAGGTGATATCACAATACAGTTTTACCTCCATCTAATGTTGAGATTGCCATATCAATATAGCTAGAGTCATTAGAAAGAGTGGAAATAAATGCTTCCTGGAATTCTTCAGGCTTTCCCATTCTTTTCATAGGAATATTTTCATCTCCAGTCTCTTTAAACACATCCAATGAATCTGCAATAAATATCTCTGACTTTAATCTTGATGGTTCTCTTGAGCCATCAAGAAATAAATTTGTATTATTAGTCATATTTTTTCATTAAATCCTCATAAGAAAATTCATTAGCTACACTACCATCAACTAATTCTAAAATCCTATCGCATTTCTCTAGGGTGGAATAACGATGAGCAATCATAATTATAGTCTTTTCGCCTTTCAGTTGATTGATTTCTAGGATTATTTCTTTTTCAGTTTGAGAATCTAAAGAGCTAGTCGATTCGTCCATAATGATTATATCCTTATCGAAATAGAAAGATCTTGCAATTGCTAGTCTTTGTCTCTGGCCCCCAGAAAGCTTCAAGCCCCTCTCACCTATAATTGAATCCAAACCATCGGGTAGATCTTGAAGGAGGGAATCAATCTTTGCTTTAGATATACTAAGTTTTACCTTTTCATAATCTATGTTTTCAGGATGAATGCCTAAAGCTATATTTGAACTGACTGTATCATCTGTTATGAAAACATCTTGAGGTAGGTATGCTACCTTTGATCTTAAAGTTTCTATAGATTCATTAAGCTTTGTATCATTATAAAAGATATTCCCAGAAGAAGGATTTAATAAACCTAGCATTATATTCACGAGAGTTGTCTTTCCTGATCCTGAGCTTCCTATTAGACCAATAGATTCGCCAGAATGAATAGTTAAATTAAGATCCTTTATAACTTTTTTCTTTGAAGAAATGTAGTTAAAGGAAACAGACTCAAAGCTTATTTTTGAAAATGAATCTATTAACTTATTATTAGCATATATTTGCTTGGTGAGGTTTGCTTTAGTATTGTCTAATTGAATTATATCTTCGTAAAGACGACTCATTGCATCTCTTGAAAACCTTAAATTTGATAAGCTGCTCAAAACTTGGTTCAGAGAAGGAATAATTCTAACTGAGCCAAAACCAAATAAAGAAAGAGTGGTAACAAGAGATTCTGCTGGAGTATCAGCCGAAAGATTAAAGATTATCAGAATAACTAAGAAACATATTAATAAAAACTCAAGGAAGTATTTTGGTAACTGAGAAATCAACTGAGCTTTTGTTATATCGCGAGCATAAACTTCTGAAGCTTTTATTACGTTATTAAGAAAAAATTTTGATGCTGATAAGATCCTTATCTCCTTGAGACCAAGGACTCCTTCTTGTATTCCTTTAACAATAATACTCGAACTCTCATTTACTGATTTACCATATCGAATATTTATCTTTTTAAATATAAGATCATAGATTAAAGCCGTAACAACTATGATAACAATTAGTATAATTAATGCCTCCAAATCATAAATGCCAAGTAAGCTAATAATAGCAATAATGATTAGGGATTCACTGATTACTCTGAGTAACGACTGAAGAATAGTCTGAGAATATTGATTAGCAAGTTGTTCTATATTGTAAATATAGTCAGAACTATTTCTATTTATATAGGATTCATAAGGTAAGCTCAAATAAGAATTCATAAGATAAGTTCTAAGCCTAACCCCTTGTGAAAAACAGAATTTCAATATCATACGATTTATAAGCACCCCAACTATAGACTTCACTAGAAAAATCAAAACAAGTCCTATAGAACAATAAAAAATTGCTTCTTTATAGTCTAAAAAAACCCCTAAAGACAGAATATAAGAAAAGATGCCAGTTTCATCTGAGCTGTCAGGATAAATAATTGTTGCCAAAAAAGGAGCTATTAGACCAATGCCAATAACATCTAAAAGTGATAATCCTAAAAAAGCCAATACCATAAAAGGGATTAGTCTTGATCTTTCACCAAGTACATAAAAGATTTCATACAAATATGTTCTTAAACTTTTCATGATTACGTAAGTATATTAAAAACTTCCTCAAATAAGTCTTGAACTTCAAGACCATCTAGGCAACTACATATTCCCTTACTGCATTTGCCATAATGAGGCTTACCCCAGCAAGGTCTAGTTGGGGAAAAAATCTTTGATTTAATATGCAAAGTTCCAGGGGGTAAAGTTCTATTTGGATCAGTTGGTCCGTAGATAGCTAAAGTTTTAGTGGAAAATAATGAAAAGAAATGCATTAAAAAAGAGTCATTACATATTGATAAATCTATTTTAGATGTCAGGTCATATATTTCTGATAAAGATAATTCAGTATGAATTTCAAAATCATCTAAATATGGTATCAATTCTTTTTCATCACTCCCAATAAGAAATTCAACTGTGTAATCTGAGTCTTTAAGCCTTTTACCAAGTTCAGTATATTTTTTTATAGGCCATCTTTTAAACTTCTGAGTTTTGGCCGATCCTGGGCATAAAAGAATCATTTAGCTTTGAAGTCTTTTTAAGATTTCTGAATTTAATTCATATATATTGCCTTCTTCTTCTACAAGATATATTTTTTTAGAAAATTTATTTAAAAAAGTAGCTAATTTTCTTGCCTTTCCAGCTAAAGGTGCACTGAATATTAGATCTGCTCCATTTAATGCCTTTAAGAAAAGATAAATAGAGGTTCCATATCTTCCCATTGATATAACTTCAATATCGTTTTCTTTTTTTAAGAGTCTTAATATTTCACTTACAACCTTTTCATCTTGTAAGGTAACCAATTTAATCTTTAAATTAAATCTTGCAAAATTTTCCAGAGTGGGTATTAAGTCTCCAAGACCCCAAAGATTGATTACGTATGTGTTTTTGTTCATTAACTCGCTTAAGATAGATAAAGATTTGGATAATGTTGGTTCGCAAACTTTCCTCTCTTATATACACCCCTTGTATCAAGTAAAATATCAGTATTCTGGATTATCATCTCATAATCAAATTGATCATGATCAGTACAAACTATAACTGCATCATAAGTACTTAAGGTTTCGGAGTTCAGCTCTTCACTAGATAAATTAAATTCAAAATTCCTCATTTTTTTGAATTTTGGTATGTGAGGATCAGAATAACTTACTACAGCACCATTTTTTTCTATTAAACTCATTAAATCTATAGAAGGAGACTCTCTTTGATCATCGACATTTTTTTTGTAAGCTAAGCCCAAGATTAGTATCTTGCTATTTTTTAGTGGCTTACCTTTCTCATTAAGTGCTTTGATTAAGTTATTCAGAACGAATACCGGCATATTCTTATTTATCTCACCTGCTAATTCTATAAATTTGGTATTCAATCCATACTCTCGTGCCTTCCAAGTGAGGTAGAAAGGATCGATTGGAATACAATGACCTCCAATTCCGGGTCCCGGATAATGAGGATGAAAACCAAAAGGTTTCGATGAAGCGGCGTCAATTACTTCAAATATATCAATACCCATTTCCAAAGATAAGATTTTCATCTCATTAACAAGACCAATGTTAACTGAGCGATATATGTTTTCTAAAAGTTTAGTAAGTTCCGCGGTCTTAGTATCGGAAACCTTATAGAGTGAATTAGATATATTGCTGTAAAGAGCTTCAGCTATCTCAAGACAAACAACACTGAAACCACTGATAATCTTTGGTATGTTAGAAGTATTATATTCTAAATTGCCCGGATCTTCTCTTTCAGGAGAATATGCTAGGAAAAAATCCTCGCCAACTTTAAAGCCTCTGTCTATTAAGAAACTACCAATAATATCCTCTGTTGTGCCCGGGTAAGTAGTACTCTCCAAAGAAATAATTTGACCTTTCTTTAGATAAGGTGCGATCTTGGCAAGAGTTTTATGAACGAAACTCAAGTCAGGTTCTCTGTTTTTATTTAATGGAGTAGGTACACATATAATAATCGCATCACAATCTTCAATATTTTTAAATTTGCTGGTAGCAGAAAAGTTCCTAGAAGTGGCTTCTAGTAAAGATTCTGAGCTAATATGATTGATATAGCTTTCACTTTTTATAATTTTGCGTACTTTGTCGAGATCCACATCAAATCCTATTACCTTTGTATTTTTTTCCTTGAATAATAAAGAAAGAGGTAACCCTACATATCCTAGGCCGATTATTCCGACAGAATATTTATTCGACTTGATCTTATTAAGCAATTGAATTGAATAATCTTTCATTCAGAGACCTAAAAGTTTTATAAATTCTGTAATTTGTCTATAGCAAACCAAAATCCTGCTCCTCTGTCCTTGTGTATTTGCCAGATATCAGCAATGAAGAAAGCTTTAGATTTTCCCATATGTGAAGATCTAATACGATTCCCTAGACCGCCTGAAAGTTTAATAAGTTTACGGGATTCCCTCACGTTAATATGGAGTTCTTGATTTCTTTCGCTCTTCAGTAATAATCTTTGGAGGCAAGATAGAGAGTATTATTTGCTTTCCTGAATAAAAATAGGTGATTACTATTAATAAAGAAGAAAGAAAACCTACCAAGGCACCCATTACCGTCATCCAGGACCTATAAGGACTTGATTTCTTTTCAGGTAACGAAGGAGAGTCAACTACTTTCAAGGCATACTCATCAGACATTTCTGAAAGGTTGACTTTCTGTATCTGTTGTAGCATTAAATTTGAGATACCTCTTTGTAAGTCATTAATGTTAGTCTCTGCTAGCTTTATAGAAAGAAATTCTAGAGATTTCTTTGCTTCTATAACATCCTTATCTTTAGAGTAAGTATTAATGTTCTTAATAATATCTTGCAGCCATTTTTGAGCTATTAATGGTGATTGATGCTCAACTGACATGTATATAGTGCCGGTAAAAGAGTCATATTCTAATTTGAAATGTTCATCAAAAAATTTGTCATAAGTTGTATCAAAAGTTGGTTTAGCATTTTCAGCTTTAAAGTTAAGCCATTCTCCATCTTTGTAAACAGTTTGATCTAGTATTATTTTCTGAGAATTTTTATCGTATGAATCTGTAGCAAAAAGGTTTATCAGAAAATTTTCATCAGCATAAAATTGTTTGAAGAAATCTCTTGATTCTAATGTCAATAATATAAGATCAGTTTTTGAAGAAGACGCCCCCGGAAGGCTCACTCCTGCTAGTTCTGCTAAACCTTGAAACTGACTTAAATTTGGTGCTCCAGAAGAAGGTGAATCTGCACTTACTAAGACTGCATTTGACTTGAACTGATTGGGCAAAGTAAGGCTATAAAGAGCCATTAAGAAAGAAAATAAAAATGATATAAAAATTATAAAGTATTTGGCTCTGAAGATTGCGTGAAATAGTGCGTATAAATCTAATTCTTGAGAATGGTTGTTAGAGGTATCTGTCATATGATTTGGTTGTTTTATATCAATGGTGCCCAGGGCCGGACTCGAACCGGCACGAAGTTTCCTTCGAGGGATTTTAAGTCCCTTGTGTCTACCAATTCCACCACCTGGGCTATTCGATCATTATAGTATATCTTTTTTAAAATTCGTTGATAG
>MDTB01011575.1_pt1 | contig 24676 bp, 24 predicted proteins | sample 811161 | NCBI WGS metagenome assembly MDTB01 (sample SAMN05326650, study PRJNA326480) | marine metagenome | isolation source: seawater | place: Mediterranean Sea | collected 2009
ATTGATAGTATTAAAGTATTTTTCATTTTAATATATTTCTAATTTATTCTTTTCAAGAGCATCTTTCAAAATATCAGTTTTGATACTAAGCATTAACTCCTTTTTTCTTTTATTTAATGACATGTACTCCAAAGTTGGCAAAATATAATCAATCGGTGAAATATAACCTTTTTTTACAGATTCTTTAATCTTAATCAAATATAAACTTAAAGAATCTTTGAATTGAAAAAAATTATAATTTTTTAAACTTCGGTATGAATAATTTGTTAAAAACGGAAATTTTTGGAATAACATCTTTTGTGAAATCCAATCATCAGTATTCAAGGAGAAACTTTTAAATCTGTAAGAAATTGAATCTAAAAAAATTTGGTCATCCCTTTTAAATCTTTTTATTTTTGACCTGATTTCATAAGTGTCAGAAAAATCTAAGGGAAGTTCAACAAATACCAGTTTAAAAATATCTTCGTTTAAATTAAATAATCTTTTATTGCTTTCATATAGGCTAATTATTTCTAGTGAATCAACTTCTAAATTAATAGACGAATTTACCAGAGCCTCAAGGTATGCCTCAGAAAGCATACTGGACTTATAATCATCAACTAATAACTGTATTTTTTGGAGTTTTGTTTCGTTTAAATTTAATTCTGCTCTCTCGATTAGTATTTTTTCAATTGCCCAATTGTTAATAATTGAATTTCTCATTGAAAGCGAATCAATTATTTCAACTCCTTCAAAAAGAGATGAAAACTCTTCTTTTGTTAAAAATGATTCTTCATATCTGGCTATATTTTTTGAATTATCATCTGAAACAAAAATACAGGCTGAAAAAAATAAAAAAACTGACAAAAAAAATAATTTATAATACATTAATTATATTCTTTTTTTAAACGCTTTACAGTCCTTTTATTAATAGTTAATTTATGTTTAGATTTTAATATTTTTAACCAATTATCTTCCTGAAATTTCTGAAAGTCCATTATCACTTTAGATCTCTCTTCTTCAAATGATTTGTATTTGATTTTATTATCATTGAAAAAAGTTTTGAGTTTTACAGAGTCACCTTCCCTCAATGTCCAGATTTTATCTTGCATCAAATTAAACAGCAGTAAGCCCTCTCTGTATTCCCTTATTATAAATTTATATTGATCGTTCTCACTTTCCAGATTATTCTTATAAACCTCTAATGCATTGTATTTTATAAAACTTTTATATTGATCAGAAATCAATTTTTGGTAAGGAGCAACAATAGTCTTTCTTTGATTATCTTCTAAAAAGGTAGCAAAATCTATATATTTTAAATTTTTATCTAATATTTTTGATAATATTTTTTCTTCATCTATTGATTCAGGAATAGTCCATTCTCCTTTGAAATAACTAGGATCTAATATTGAAATGAAATAATCAAGATTATTATTTTGATAGTTTAAACCATATCTATTCATTAGAAAATCATAAAATGAGTCAGAAACTTTACTAAATCTTGAACTTTTTTTCAACTTATTCAATAATTCATATTTTATCTCATCAAACTTTAGTACGTTTTTTTTAGAATAAAATTTTATGATATGCCAACCATATTTTGTTTCAACGGGTTTTGAAATATTATTCTTTTCCCCTAATTCAAATGCAGTATTTTCAAATGGTATTGAATTAATTTGTCCACTAGAAAATGGGTTTAACCTACCTCCTTTAAAGGATGAGTTTTTATCATCAGAATATTTTTTTGCCAAGTACTCAAAACTTATCCCGTTATTCAAAGAATCTAAAATATTGGCTATTCTCTCATAAGCATTTGGTTTATTCTTGTAAGTCATAATATGACCAACTGTTACTTCACCTAATGATGATCTTTTATCATTAACTTTTAAAATATGAAAACCAAATCTTGATCTAAATGGCAATGAAACCTTCCCAACAGGAGTTTTATAAGCTATATTTTCAAATTTATAAATCATTTTAAAAGCTGAGAAATATCCTAAATTCTCAATAATCAATTCTTCGTCTTCTAGGTGGCTATTCTTAAAATCATTGATAGACGAATTTAAGAATGAACCTCTTAAAGAATTTAATTTATTGTAAACATCAATTGTATCATTATCATTTTCATCAATTCTGATTAAAACATGAGATACATTAACTTCATATCTTGTTCTTTCATATGCCTCTCTAAGGAGCTTATCCTCAGTCTCCTTATCAGTTAAATAAGTGTTTTGTAATTGTTTTACATATTTATTTAGCTCACTTTTATATTTGGGATCATTTTGTAAACCTAAATCATAAGCCTCAGCTAATTTTAGCTTATAATTGATGTATAAATCTAGATAGGAATCAAAATCTTTTTGGTTTTTTTCATCAATTAGTTGAGTATTTTTATTGAACACCCTATTAAATTCATCTACCAAAACAACAGAATCGTTTACCTCAAATAAAATATCTTTTTCATTTTGTGCAAAAGAAATATTAAAGCAAATAATAAATAAGAGGAAAATTTTATTCATATCAATTTCAATTCGATGAGCAAAAATGTAAATATAAATATAAAAGAAATATTATATAATTATCTAGAGTAATTTGGAGCTTCTTTTGTAATATTTATTCCGTGTGGATGACTTTCAACAATACCAGAGTTTGTTATTCTAACAAACTTTGAAGTGTTTTGAAGTGTTTTGATATCTTTCGCTCCACAATATCCCATACCAGCTCTCAATCCTCCTACAAATTGGTGAATGCTTTCGACAAGATCTCCCTTGTATGGTACTCTTCCAACAATACCCTCGGGGACTAACTTTTTTATATCACTTTCAATGTCTTGGAAGTATCTATCTTTACTACCTTTATTCATGGCTTCTAAAGATCCCATACCTCTGTATGATTTAAATTTCCTACCCTCAAAAATTATTGTTTCACCTGGTGATTCTTTTGTGCCAGCTAACATTGAACCTAACATGACACATGATGCACCAGCTGCAATAGCTTTTGAAATATCTCCGGTATACTTGACTCCACCATCTGCAATTACAGGCACTTTATCTTGAATAGCTTCACATACCTCCAATATTGCTGAGAACTGAGGAACTCCAACACCTGCAACAATTCTTGTAGTGCAGATTGAACCTGGTCCTATGCCGACCTTAATACCATCTGCACCAGCATCCAATAAAAACTTAGCTGCTTCGGAAGTAGCAATATTTCCAACTACAATATCGACTTCATCATTTATTTCCTTTAGATTTTTTAATAATGATACAACTCTTTCGGAATGACCATGAGCTGTATCGATAACAATTGCATCAACACCAGATTTAATCAATGCTTTTGACCTTTCAATTGAATCATCGGTTACTCCGATTGCAGCTGCAACTCTCAATCTTCCATACTTATCCTTGTTAGCAATTGGTTTAAGTTTTAGTTTAGTAATATCGCTAAAAGTAATTAATCCAACTAACTTATTTTCAATGGTTACAACAGGTAGTTTTTCTATTTTATTTTGCTGTAAAATAATCTCTGCTTCTTCTAATGATGTACCCTCTCCGACTGTAATCAAATTATCATGGGTCATAACCTCAGTAATTAATCTATCATTTTTCTTTTCAAATCTTAAATCTCTGTTCGTTACTATTCCTTTTAATAATCCAAAATCATCTACAATTGGAATGCCTCCAATTTTATTTTCTTTCATACTTTTTTTTGCATCGGAGACAACTGAGTCTAAAGGAAGAGTTACAGGGTCTATAATCATTCCACTTTCAGCACGCTTGACCCTTCTAATTTTTTCAGCCTGCTGTTTTACAGACATATTTTTATGAACTACACCTATTCCACCCTCCTGGGCAATTGCAATAGCCATTCTACTTTCTGTGACGGTATCCATTGCTGCAGAAACAATAGGAATATTTAAAGAAATATTTTTGGAAAATCTTGAACTAATACTTACATCTTTAGGTAAGACATCAGAGTGATCTGGAATAAGAAGCACATCATCATAAGTCAGTGCTTCGAAAATAATTTTGTTGGTTTGGTAATGCATGCAATTATAAACTAATTGCATGCAAATATACGAATTGGTGTAACAAAGTCAACATAGTTATAAAAAAAATCAAGTTTTTATCTAATTTATGTTAAAGAATTCACAATCAATTCGATATTAGTTGGAAAAAAGAATTGTAAAAGCAATGAAAAGTAAAATAGAGATATTAAAATATTTTATAATAATATTAAAACTTCTAGTAGCAGAAATAATTTTTTTAATATAATCAGAGAAATAAATAATGACTGTGAAAACAACGAATGAAATTAAAATAAAAATTAAACCAAGAACTAATATTTGAAAATGAAAAGTATAATTTTGTGAAAATAAAAAATTGGGGAAAAATAGAATAAAAAATAATAATACTTTCGGATTGAGTAAATTCATAATTAAACCTATTTTAAAATATTTGAAAAATCCAGATTTTTTTTCCAATTTTTTATTAAAATCAATTTGCTTAAATGAAATATATTCTTTGATGGCTAAATAAATCAAGTATAAAAATCCCAAGTATTTTAAAACTGATAAAATAGTTTCATTTTCTGAAATTAATATTGTCAGACCAGCTGCTAACAGCGTAGTGTGAATTAGGCAACCCAGTAAAAGACCAAGGAGAAAAGAAAAAGCAGAAAACTTTCCAGATTCTGAAGTTATCCCAACAATATATAAATTATCCGGTCCGGGGCTAATTGCTAATAAAAAACATGATAAAATAAATGAACTTAACATATCTGGCTTTTAATTTGAATAGTATACTAAGTAAAACTTCAAATGGCACCTACAAGAAGCTTTTTATTTATTTTCTTAACTAATCCTGGACCTTCATATATTAATCCAGAGTAAAGCTGAACTAAACTTGCTCCAGCATTTAGCATTTCAACCGCATTATCAGCTGATAAAACACCTCCCACTCCAATTATGGGGATTTTACCTTCTGTTTTTTTGTGAATAAAATTTATAAGACCTAAACTTTTACTGAATAAGGGTCTACCACTTAAACCTCCAACTTCATTTTTATGGGAAGATTTTAATTTTGGAAAGTCTATTGTTGTATTAGTTGCAATTATTCCGTCAACGTTACATTTATTAATTACATCTAGAATTTCGATTATTTTATTCTTATTCAAATCAGGAGAAATTTTAAGTAAAATTGGTTTAAATATTTTTTTAATTGATCTATATTTATTTAGGTCCAAAAACAAATCGGTTAAAAACTCCCTCGATTGAAGCTCTCTCAATCCAGGTGTGTTTGGAGAACTTACATTAATTGCAAAATAGTCTACATAGTCATAAAGCTCTTCAAAACAGATTAAATAATCATTTTTTGCTTCAGAATTTGGAGTTATTTTATTTTTTCCAATATTACCTCCAATAATTAACTTATGATTTCTGTTTAGTCTTTTTTTAATCTTTGTAACTCCGTCATTATTAAATCCCAATCTGTTTATTATAGCATTGTCTTCATTTAATCTAAATAACCTCTTCTTTGGGTTGCCCTTCTGAGGTTTTGGGGTTACGGTACCTATTTCAATAAAACCAAAACCAAAATTCTCAAACTCGGAAATATGTGTAGCATTCTTATCAAAACCCGCAGCTATGCCGACCGGATTTGCAAAAGTTATTCCAAATAAGTTTCTTTTTAGTTTATCGTTATCAACTTTGCAATATGATTTTACCAAAAAACGAGTAAGAGGAATTTTAAAAATTATTTTTAAAAAAAAAGAAAGTAAAATAGTGGATTTTTTCAGGGTCAAATAGGAAAAGAAATGGAGAAATAAGCTTCTTATACATATTTAATGTAGAACTAATTTTAATTATTTAATTCGTTAGACGCATCCATAGAAATCATTGTTTTATTAAATTTTAATTTACCGGCCGTTGTTTCTATTATGCAGGTATTATCATTATTATTTACATGATTTATCCTACCGTGCATACCACTTTTCATGACAACTTTGTCACCGGCCTTAATTTGAGATAAAAAAAATTTTTCTCTATTTGCTTTTTTCATTTGTGGCCGAATCATAAATAAATATATGACCAAAAACATCATTAAAAATGGGGCCATCAAAGAGAAGCTTTCCATAATTATTGAATAATAGGCCCTGCTTTTGCCGATTTATCACTATTGATAAAGGCAGAAATACGTACTGATTCAGTACCAGATTTTGTGTTCGCTTTTATTGTTACTGTTTTAGATGTTTTGTTTACACCTTTTCCGTTAAAGTTTACAGTAAATTGAGATGATTCACCTGGAAGTAGTGGTGCCTTACTCCAATCTTGAGGCACAGTGCAACCACAGGATGATTTTATTTCAGATATTACAAGTGGAGCTTCTCCGGTATTTGTGTAAGAAAATACTGTTTCTTGAGCAGCTCCATCTTCAATGGTTCCAAAATCGTGAACTTTTTTATCGAATGACATTATAGGGAACTTTGAAACAGAGTTATCTCTAACAACAGCCTGCTCAACATTTTCTGATTTTACCTTACTGAATGGATCATCACCACAACCCGTAAACAACAATATTATACTAAATAAATAAATAAGATTTTTCATGATTATAAATTATATAATTCAAAATTAAAAAAAAATGTTATTCCTTCAAACCTCTGCCCTCTTTTATTAAAGAATTATTTTTTTGTAACTCTTTTACAATTTTATCAAGAATACCATTTATGAAAAAACTACTTTTTGAGGTTGAATAATCTTTTGAGATTTCTATAAATTCGTTTAAAGTAACTTTAATTGGAATTTCTTTAAAATTTGTTAGCTCGGTCATTGCAAGATTAATAATCACCATGTCAATTTTTGCTAATCTATCTATATCCCAATTTGTTAGATATTTATTTATGTAGGTATTGTTAGATTCAAAATTTTTTAAGGATAAATTTGCTAAATCGTCTTTGTATTTTTTATCAGAATCATTAGAAAATAATTTGAAGTAAAATAACCTCTCCAGATTATTATTTTTTAAATTCCTTAATAATTTTAAGGTTAAAGTATTTACAAGGGGATAATCATCCGTCCAAAATATATTTTTTTCTTCTATAAAACTATTAAAATTCTCATCAGTTATAATCAATTCTTTAAATACATAACATATAAATTTAATATCAACTTCAAATGAATTTTTATTTTCTTTTAAATATGAAAAATATACCTCACTTTTAATAATCTTATCATATATTATATTGACATATTTATAATCAATCTGCCAATTAATTAAGCTTTTAGAACCAATCAGCTCTAAAATTCTTGGACTGCTAGAAATTTGTTTTAAAAATTCATTCTCAGAAAACTTTTTATTTGCATATACTTCATTGGCCTTTAGATTTAAACGGGTATTAGATATATTATATGTATGTGTAGCTTTTTTTAAAATTTCGATCAATAAAGAGATCTGTAAAAGAAATAAATTATGAACAGAATGGATACTTTCCGTAAGATTTTTATAATGTTCTTTTGTATCTTCGAATCCTGATATTTCAGATGCGTACAAATATTGCATTATTTTTAATCTGATATGTCTTCTATTTAACATTTTAAAGAACAGTTGTAAATACCGCAAGTTAATATTAATTATCAGAAAAATTTAAACAATTGAATGAATTAAAGTATTTAAACAAATATCTTTTAAAATATAAAACTAATCTTCTCTTAGGTTTTTTTATAATTATTATAGCAAGAATTTTATTACTATTCACTCCGGGACTTATAAGGGATTCCGTTAACGTCATTGATAAATTCAGAAAAGGAAAAATAACTGAAATTAATATTGTTCAGGTTGAATTGGTTGAAAATATTCTCCTTATTTTATTGGCTGCAATTTCAGCTGGTATTTTTACCTTTTTAACAAGGCAAACAATAATAAATGTTTCTCGATATGTAGAGTTCGATTTAAAAAATGAAATATATATTCAATATCAAAAGTTACCCCTAAGTTTTTATAAAAAAAATCAAACAGGTGACTTGATGAATAGAATCACTGAGGATGTTTCTAAAGTAAGATTATATTTTGGACCAGCCATAATGTATTCAATAAACACAATTACCCTTTTAATTATTACATTTTTTTATATGTACCGTCAATCTCCTGAATTAACTATTTATACAGTCAGCCCTTTACCCGTACTCTCATACACGATATTTAAACTTAGTGGGATTATTAACATAAGAAGCAGAATTGTTCAAGAATCCTTGTCAAAATTGTCTTCTTTTGCACAAGAAGCTTTCACAGGTATTCAAATTATAAAATCATACGCAATCCAAAAAAATAAATCCCAAGAATTTGAAGGGCTCTCAAATGAGAACAAGAAAAATCAAGTTAGTCTTGTAAAAATGCAGGCATTATTTTTTCCTTTAATGATTCTACTGATCGGTTTAAGTAATATTTTTGTTATATACATTGGAGGTAAGCAATACCTTGAGGGAGAAATTGAAACACTAGGCATTATTGCAGAGTTTATAATTTATGTTAATATGTTGACATGGCCAGTTGCTTCGCTTGGATGGATTAGTTCAATTATTCAACAAGCAGAAGCATCGCAAAAAAGAATAAATGAATTTTTAAAGGAAAAATCAGAGATAAAAAATAATCCAAAGGGAATAAAAATAATAAATGGAAAAATTGAACTCAAAAATGTTTCATTTAAATATCAAAATTCAGATATACTAGCTCTTGATGATGTGAGTTTTAAAGTAGATAATAAAAAATCTGTTGGAATTGTTGGTGTAACCGGATCTGGAAAAACCTCGTTGATAAAATTAATCACAAGAATCTACAACTATGATTATGGTGAAATCCTTGTCGATGATAAAAAAATAACTGAATTTGATATTGAAAATTTTAGAAAACAAATAGGGGTCGTACCTCAAGATTCGTTTCTTTTTTCTGATTCAATTATAAATAACATACGTTTTGGCAAGGAAGTAGCAACTTTAGATGAGGTTAAAAAAATTTGTAAGATTACAGGAATTCATAACGAAATTATGAAATTTACCGACGGATATGATTCCATTTTAGGGGAAAGAGGTATTAATCTAAGCGGTGGGCAAAAGCAAAGAATTTGCATTGCACGAGCACTAATTAAAAATCCTAAAATTTTGATTTTAGATGATTGTCTTTCAGCTTTGGACACAGAAACAGAAAAAAAAATTATACAATCCCTAAATAAGTATAAAAATATAACAACAAAAATGATTGTAAGCCATCGTTTATCATCTGTCAAAGACTTAGATAAAATTATTGTTTTGAGTAGTGGAAAAATAATTCAAATTGGTAATCATGAGCAGTTGATAAATGAAAAGGGCTACTACAAAGAATTATATTTTAAACAGATAAATAAAAAAGATGATTAGAATTTATTGATTTTAAAAAAAAATTTTTAAATTTTAGCAAAACAAAAAATTTGAAGATGGATAGAGAAGAAATATATTCAAAATTACTTAGAGCTGGAAGAAGAACCTATTTTTTTGATGTAAGATCAACTAAAGCTGGAGACTATTACCTTACTTTAACCGAAAGTAAAAAATTTACAAATGAAGATGGATCATTTCACTACAAAAAACATAAGATTTACCTGTACAAAGAGGATTTTCAAGAATTTTCTAATATTCTTAACGAAATGACAGATTATATCATTTCTGAGAAGGGGGAAGAAGTAATTAGTGAAAGACATCTAAAAGATTTCAAAAAGGAAAATGGTTTAGAATCTTCAGAGGAATCTAATGGTGATAAAAAAGAAAACAATAGTGAGGAGTCAGTAAATGAATTCACTGATGTTGATTCTGATGATATTTAATTAAATTACCAAAATGAGATTTATTTTAATTACACTATTTATATATGTGGGTGTTTATTCGCAAAACACTATTCATAATCTTGATTATTATTTCTCAGAACTAGATTCCAAATCACTGGAATCGAGTATCCCGACACCCAAAGAAATTATTGGTCATGAGGTAGGAGAATGGCATGTTTCACATGATAAACTCGTACAGTACATGTATGCTCTTGCTAATGCTTCAGACAGAGTTACAATTGAAAATAGAGGTAAAACATTTGAAGGGAGACCAATTTTACTCCTTACAATTACATCAAGGAATAACCATTTAGATATTGACAAAATTTTAGAAAAACATAAAAAAATAACTGATTACCAACTTGACATAAAAATCAATAATCAACCTGTTATTGTATATCAAGGATTTTCAATACATGGAAATGAAGCAAGCGGGTCAAATGCTAGTTTATTATTAGCCTACTATTTGGCTGCTTCAAACACTGATTTTGTAAAAAATCTGCTTGAAAATTCTGTTATATTGCTTGACCCATCCATGAATCCAGACGGCCTACAAAGGTTTGCGTACTGGGCAAATACCAACAGAAATATAAATTTAACATCAGACCCTAATGACAGGGAATACAATGAAGTTTGGCCAGGTGGTAGAACAAATCATTATTGGTTTGATTTAAATAGAGATTGGTTGCCTGTTCAGCTTCCTGAATCCCAAGCTAGAATAAAAACTTTCAACAAATGGATTCCTAATATTTTGACAGATCATCATGAAATGGGAACCAACGCTACATTCTTTTTTCAACCTGGAATTCCGTCAAGAACACATCCGCTGACCCCAGATTTAAATCAAAAACTTACAAAGGAAATTGCAAAATTTCATGTTGAAAGTTTGGATAAGATTGGTTCACTATATTTTTCTGAAGAAAGATTTGATGATTTTTATTACGGAAAAGGATCTACTTACCCAGATATTAATGGTTCAATAGGTATTTTGTTTGAACAAGCTAGCTCAAGAGGTCACATTCAAGAATCTGATAATGGAATTTTGGAATTTCCATTTACTATAAAAAATCAACTTACAACCGGAATTTCAACATTAAAAGCAGCGGTTAATCTCAGGCTAGATATTTTAAATTATCAAAAGAAGTTTTATTTAGATGCTGCCAAGGAAGCAATCAAATTCAAAAGTGAATCAATAATATTTGGAAATCCAAAAGACAAATACAGAACAAATAAACTTGCAGAAATACTGAGAAGACATAAAATTAATATTTATAGCCTCAACGTAGATATCAAACACAAAAATAAAGTATACAAAAAAGGATATGCATACATAGTCCCAAAAAATCAGAAAAAATACAGACTCATAAATGCAATGTTTGAAACAAGAACATCATTTTTAGATAGTTTATTTTACGATGTTTCATCATGGACACTTCCCCTTGCTTTCAACTTAGATTACGATTTAAATTTCAACAACACTAATCACAAAAATAGTATTGATGAAATTAACTATTATCAAGACTCAAATTTAGAAAAAAGTAATTATGCATACATGATGCAATGGCATGAATACTTATCTCCAAAAGCATTAAATATGTTGCTTGAAAACAATATTATTGTAAAAGTTGCGACTAAGAAGTTTAAATTAGAGGGTCAAGAATATGATTATGGTACTATTTTAATACCTGTACAAAATAACAAACACGTTGATCTTAATCAATTCTTAAAAGAGGTTTCAAAAGAATGCCTAGTTGAAATAAATAGTGTTAAAACAGGTTATGCAGATGGGCCAGATTTAGGAAGTAATAATTTTAAAAGGATTCACAAAAAAAATATTGCTTTATTAGTTGGTGATGGAATCAATGCATATGATGCTGGGGAAATATGGCATCTTCTTGACACCAGATTTGGTGTGAATCTTACAAAAATTGATAACCGAAATTTTAAAAAAACTGATTTAAATATCTATACAACTTTAATAATACCAAGTTGTAATACTAACAATTCATCATCAAAATGTACAGATTTTGATTATGCTATTTCAAAAAAAATAGAAAATTGGGTGAAATCTGGCGGCACACTAATTACCTATAAAAACTCAATTGATTTACTAAAAGAATCAAAACTACTTAATTTCAAAAGGCTTAAAAATAAAATAATTGCTAAAAATATCAGCTTTGAAGAGAAGACTTCGTTTACTGGTGCTCAGCAAATTGGTGGCGCAATTTTCAATACTGAAATTGATAGATCACATCCTATAAATTTTGGTCAAACCAACAATACAATGCCTATTTTTAGAAATTCTACAATTTTTCTTGAAAAAGACGAGGAGAGCTATAACAACCCAATTTTATATACTAAAAACCCTTTAATGAGTGGTTATATTTCTGAGGAAAATATTGAATTATTGAAGTCTTCAAGTCCGTTAAAGATAAACTGTTTAGATGATGGTAAAGTAATTTATCTCACCGACAATACTAACTTTAGAGCATTTTGGTATGGAACTAATAAAATTCTTATGAATGCTATCTTTTTCAGTAAGATAATGTGAGTTGTGCAATTTTAAGACCGTTGGTTGTTTTATTATTTGGCGTTAATAAAATTACCGAATCGCCTTTGACAACTCCTAAAACTAAACATTCGCTCATAAAATCAGCAATCTGTTTTTTTAAAAAATTCACAAATGCTACAATTTGAAAACCGATTAGCATTTCAATTGTATAATTTTTTGTTATTTGTGCAGCTGATTTTAAAATTCCTAGTTCACCAAAATCAATTTTTTTTAGATCTATTTCCAATAAAACTCCTAATGAATACGACTAATGCCATTAAGGTCGATAACATCATTAAAGAAACCCTTGTAATGCCCATTATTCTTTCACCATCAATAGCGCTCATCAGAGGCTTAACAAGACCAAATAATATTAAAAAAGTTAATAATACGACTATATGAGCAATAATTTTATTTTCCTTTTTTAATCCAGAATTTAAAACTAAAATTATAACACCAAAAACTACGGGTATTAAGGCTGTAGGAGAATAATTTACATCAATATAACCCCAAAGACCAAAAGAAATTAGTGTAACTGCATTAACAAAGCTTATTTTGTGTGGTTTCATAAATTTATTTTTCGTAAAATTACAAATAAATATTTTAAAAAAAATGGCAAGAACTCCGTCAAATATGGTTAGCCTAGGTACAAAGGCTCCAGATTTTTCACTTTATGATGTTATAAGTGGAGGTCAAAAAAATCTAAACAAAGTAAAAGGACAAAATGGTTCCGTTATAATGTTTATTTGCAATCATTGTCCTTATGTAAAACACGTTAACAAAACGATAGTAAATCTAGCTAAAAAATTTAAAGATAAAGACATAAATTTTATTGCGATTTCAAGTAATGATGTTGTTAATTATCCTGAAGATAGTCCTGAATTAATGAAGGTTAATGCATTTGAAAATAATTTCATATTCCCATATCTCTACGATAAATCTCAGGAAATCGCTAAAAAATATGATGCCGCATGCACTCCAGATTTTTATTTATATGATCGTGAATTAAAGCTCGTATACCGAGGTCAACTTGACGACTCAAGGCCGGGTAATGGAATTGAATGTAATGGTCAAGATCTAGATTATGCTATTAATTGTTTGCTGTCCAATAAAGAAAACACAAGAATTCAAAAACCAAGTATTGGCTGTAATATTAAATGGAAATAATTATTCAGCTGATATTAGCTCAACTTCAAAAACCAAGGTAGCACTAGGAGGAATAACCCCGCCTGCACCGGATTCTCCGTAAGCTAAATCACCGGGTATTATAAAACTTGCCTTATCTCCGATGCCAAGTAACGAAATACCTTCATCCCAACCTTTTATTACCTGTCCGACACCTAAAGTAAATTCGATAGGCTGATTTCTTTTATATGAGGAATCGAATACAGTTCCGTCCAGCAACATTCCTTTATAGTGAACCTTAACCTTATTTCCATTAGAAGGTTTTTGAGAATTATTTTCTTTTTCAAACTTATATAGCAATCCGGAGGAAGTTTTTGAAAAACCTTTTGAAAGATCTTTCAGCATTTTAAGCTCATTTTCCTTTTCCTTTTTAATTCTATTAGCTTTTGATTTATTAAAGTCTTTAAAAGCTTTTGCGGCATCAAAAGCTTTGGCCTTATCACCAACAGCATTAATTTTGACAGAAATAATTTTATCATTTTGCAATATAGAATTAACTACATCCATTCCATCGATAACATTTCCAAATACAGTATGTTTATTATCTAACCAAGGGGTTTCTAAATGAGTTATAAAAAACTGACTTCCGTTTGTTGATGGCCCTGCATTTGCCATGGAAATAACTCCAGGACGATCATGCTTTAGCTCATTGTGAAATTCATCATCAAACTTATACCCAGGGTCACCGGTACCGGTTCCAAAAGGGCATCCAGCTTGAATCATAAAATCTTTAATTACTCTGTGAAATTTTAGTCCTTTGTAATATGATTCCCCTAAGGGCTTAATCGAATTATTAATTAAGCCTAAGGATAAACCAACAAAATTACCGACAGTTCCTGGTGTTTTTTCAAATTCTAACTCAATTTTTATTTCGCCTTTTGATGTTGAAATAGTTGCAAATAAGCCATTCATAATCTTAATTTTTTTACGAATATATTAATAATAATGTTATAATTAATTGGCTAAATCACTTAAAAATTTTATCCTAAAAAGTTTCAATTCAAACTCCTCGTATTCGCCGTCAAACTCCTCCAGCGCTATCTCAATATTATCTGATTCTGATTCAATGAAATAATCGAATAATTCATCTTGTTGATCTTCATCTAAATAATCGTTAATACAATATGAAATATCTAGTTTTGTTCCTGAGTAAACTATTGTTTCCATTTCTAAAATTAATTCTGATAAATCCATTGATTTAGACTGAGCTATATCTTCTATTGATAACTTTCGGTCAATGCTCTGAATTACAAATAGCTTTAAAGATGAATTTTTTCCAGCAGATTTTACCACTAAATCATCAGGCCTTGTAATATTGTTTTGCTCAACATATTCTGAGATTAGTTCTAAAAATTCTTTTCCATATTTTTTTGATTTTCCCTCTCCTACTCCAAAAATTGATGATAATTCCTCAAATTTTACCGGATATCTTATTGTCATTTCAACAAGAGAGGGATCCTGAAGGATCACATAAGGTGGTATGGATTTTATATCGGCAATTTTTTTTCTTAGATCCTTTAATTTATTAAGCAAATTAAGATCTCCTGATTCTGTAGCAGTTATAGCTGGTGATTCTTTAAAATTAGCTTTATTTTCGATTTCAGGGATTAATAATTCTGATGGTTTATTTAAATATTCTAGTCCTTTTTCTGTGATGGAAAGTGAGCCAAAATTTTCGATCTTTTTTGAAATCATATTTTCAACTCTTAAATACCACAATAAACCATTCCAAAAGTATTCGTTATTTGATTTTCCAGATCCAAAATATTTATTCTTATTAATATTATGAGATACAAGAAGTGCACTATTTTTTCCAATCAAAATATTAACAAGATCTTTTTGTTTGTAAATTGATTTTGTTTCTAAAATTAAATTTAGAATTAGAACTAATTGTTCTTTAACATTAATTTTATTTTTAAGGTTTTGCATATTATCATCCATTAATCTCCCCTCCCCAGTTTCAGAATCAAAGTATTCATCAAAATAATTTAATAAATATTTTCTTCTACTTAATGATGTTTGACAATATGCAACGACTTCCTCTAGATGCAATGAAGCAATATCTTTTTCAGCTTTGTTTTTAGATTCTAAAAACTTCTCTAGTTTTTCAATATCCTTGTAAGAATAATATGCTAAACAGTGTCCTTCACCGCCATCTCTTCCCGCTCTCCCCGTTTCTTGATAATACCCTTCAAGACTTTTAGCAATATCATAATGGATCACAAATCTTATATCTGGTTTATCTATACCCATTCCAAAAGCTATTGTTGCAACAACAACATCAACATCCTCCATTAAAAAAGCATCTTGGTTTTGGTTTCTTACCATGGAATCTAATCCAGCATGATAAGGAACAGATTTAATGTTGTTTAAAATTAATAATTCGGAAATTTCTTCTACTTTTTTTCTACTCAAACAATAAATTATGCCTGATTTACCGGTCCTAGCTTTTATAAATTTTATCAGATCATTATTAATTTGTTCTGTTTTTGGTCTTACTTCATAAAATAAGTTCGGTCTATTAAATGATGATTTAAAAATAATAGCATCAGTAATTTCAATATTTTTTAAAATATCAGACTGAACTTTTGGAGTAGCAGTTGCGGTTAATGCTATTACAGGCAGAGAATGATCAATTTTATTTATTATACTTCTGATATTTCTGTACTCTGGTCTAAAGTCATGTCCCCATTCGCTAATGCAATGAGCTTCATCAATAGCTAAAAATGAAATTTTCACAGATTTTAAAAAATCAATATTTCCGGATTTTGATAGAGACTCAGGAGCTAAATATAAAAGCTTAGTTTTATTATTTTTTACATCAACTTTAACCTGATTAACTTCATCTGTACTAAGTGATGAATTTAAAACATGTGCAATACTATTTTCTTCTGAAAAACCTCTCACTGCATCAACTTGATTCTTCATTAAAGCAATTAACGGGGATATTACAATTGCTGTACCTTCCAATAACAATGCTGGTAGCTGATAACATAGTGATTTACCACCTCCAGTAGGCATAATAACAAAGGAGTTTTTTTTATTTAAAATATTTAGTATTACTTCCTTTTGATTACCCTTAAAATCATTAAATCCAAAAGTATTTTGAAGACAGGTTAGAATTAATTTATCATACTCCATTTCCTTGAATGAATAAAATACGGATACTTTAAGTTAAAACAATCTTTTTTGATTTAAGAAATTCTTTAATAAAATTTTTGTTTTTTTGCATTATAAATAATCATTCCAATTTGGAAAAGACAAACATAATAGAATTTGGAAAGGAAGTGATTAAACTTCAGTCTGAGAGTATAAGAAATCTAGTTGAATTAGTTGATGAAAACTTTGAGAGAGCTATAAAACTGATCCTTGAATCTAATGGAAGAGTCATTTTAACCGGTATAGGTAAGAGTGCGATTATAGCCAATAAGATTGTTGCAACATTAAATTCAACCGGAACACCATCAATTTTTATGCATGCAGCAGATGCAATTCATGGTGATCTCGGAATTATAAAAAAAAATGATATTATAATTTGTATTTCTAAAAGTGGAAATACACAGGAAATAATGGATTTAGTTCCGTTTTTGAAAATGACAAAAAATCCATTGATTGCCATTACTGGGGACACTAGTTCTTCTCTTGCAAAAAATTCTTCAGTGGTTTTAAATAGTCATGTTGATATAGAGATATGTCCCAATAATTTAGCACCTACTAATAGTACTACTGCACAATTAGTAATAGGAGACGCTATTGCTGCTACACTTGTGAAAATTAAAGGTTTTACATCCAATGATTTCGCAAAATTTCACCCCGGTGGAAGTTTAGGAAAAAAATTGTATTTAAAAGTTAATCATTTAATAGATAGTACTGCAAAACCAAAGGTTTCAATTGATGATGAAATCAATGATGTAATTATAGAAATAAGTAATAAAATGCTTGGAATTACAGCTGTCTTTTCTGGCGATACAATTGTTGGGGTTATCACTGATGGTGATTTGAGAAGAACGTTGTTAAATAATCCTGAAATTTCAAAATTAAAAGCTAAGGATATAATGTCCACTGAGCCTAAAATTATTGATTCGGAAACCTTGGCATCAGAGGCTTTAGAAATAATGAAAAAAAATAAAATCTCCCAACTAATTGTTACTAATGGCAACTTATACTTTGGAGTCATTCACATACAAAATCTAATTAAGGAAGGTATTTCATAATGGATAGTTCAAGTCATGATAACATGTCTTTTTTAGAGCATCTTGAAGAATTAAGATGGCACATTATTCGATCATTGATAGCTGTTATTTCTGCAGGATTTATATGCTTTTTAATGAAAGATTTCATATTCGATACAATAATTTTTGGCCCAAAAAAAATGGACTTTCCAACATATAAGTTTTTGTGTCAAGCTGCAACGTTCATTGGTGTTGAAACAACTTTTTGTGGAGATGAATTTCCTTTCATAGTTCAAAATAGAACTATGTCAGGCCAATTTTCAGCTCATGTTATGACATCAATAATTTCAGGTTTCATAATATCATTCCCTTATATTCTTTATGAGTTTTGGAAATTTATTGCTCCTGGATTACTTGAAAAGGAAAAAGCTAAATCAAGAGGTTTTATCTTAGTTTCATCATTATTATTTTTTCTAGGAGTATTGTTTGGATATTATATAATTTCCCCCTTATCAATTAACTTCCTGGGCACTTATCAAGTTTCTAGCCAGGTACTTAATGAGATTGATTTAGGTTCATTTATAAGTTTAGTAAGGTCCTCTACTTTAGCCTCAGGTGTTATTTTTGAGCTGCCAATAATAATATACTTTTTAACTAAAGCAGGAGTTGTTACTCCAGAATCTCTAGTCAAATACAGAAAATATGCACTGGTATTGGTTTTAATTTTAGCGGCGATTATAACACCTCCTGACGTAGCAAGCCAAATTATTGTTGCTATTCCAATTGTGGTATTATACCAAGTAAGTATATTTATTTCTAAAATAGTTATTAAAAATCAAGCTAAATGATCCTAAAAGCAAACAACTTAATTAAAACCTACAGCGGGAAAAGTGTGGTAAATGACGTTTCATTAAACCTAAAACAAGGTGAAATTGTGGGGTTATTAGGTCCAAATGGTGCTGGAAAAACTACCTCATTTTATATGATCGTTGGTTTAATAAAACCTAATTCTGGATCAATATTTTTAGACGATAAAGATATTACACTTTTCCCTATGTATAGAAGAGCTCAAAACGGGATTGGATATTTAGCTCAAGAATCATCGGTTTTCAGAAAAATGAGTGTTGAAGACAACATACTGAGTGTACTTGAAATGACCAGTCTCACAAAAGAGGAACAACGAAATAAAGTTGAATCATTATTGGATGAGTTTGGTTTAAAGGCTATTCGAAAGAGTCGTGGTGATTTACTTTCGGGCGGGGAAAGAAGAAGAACCGAAATTGCCAGAGCACTCGCTACAAATCCCAGCTTTATTTTACTAGATGAGCCATTTGCCGGAGTTGATCCTCTTGCGGTTGAGGATATACAAAAAATTGTTAGAGACTTAACAAAAAGAAATATTGGAATATTAATCACTGATCACAATGTTCAGGAGACACTTGCAATAACTGATAGAACATACCTCATGTTTGAGGGTAGTATTTTAAAAGATGGTAAACCGGAGGAATTAGCAAATGATGAACTAGTGAGAAAGGTATACCTTGGGCAGAATTTCGAACTTAGAAAAAAAACAATTTAATAATTCCCTTTGTATTGGGTAAAGATTGAAGTCAAAATATAGATTAAAAGAATTATAGGAACGGAGTAAATACCTAAAAATATCACTGCTGGTATTGAAATGAAAATAATAAAGAACCTTCTCCGATTACCGACAAATCTTGTTGACTTAAATTTGAAATTTAACAGTTTAATATTTGAAACTAATAGAAAACTGGATATCACTAAAATTAGCATTAAAATATCATATCTTAAAATAATTTGTGAAAACCAATTTCCCTCTTCAGAAATTATTGAAAAAGCATAGATTAAAATTGCATTAGCGGGAGTTGGCAAACCATTAAAAAAATTTGATCCAGATTTTGTGATATTAAAACGCGCTAATCTGTATGCCGATGCTGTTGTAATTATAAAGCCTAAAAACGGGATTAATGATGAAAAAATAGAACCCACAACGAATGAAGGAGCTGCATTAAACATGTTATATAGTAGTATTCCTGGAACTAAACCAAAGCTAACCATGTCTGCTAGAGAATCAAGTTGAATTCCAATATCAGATTTAGCATTTAATTTTCTGGCAATATAGCCATCTAAATAATCTAAAATTAAGCAGATAAAAGTGATATAAAATACATATTTTACCTCAAGATTATTTTCAACTAATAAAAGAGTGGCAACACAACCAAGAAATAAGTTGAAAATGGTTATCAGATTTGGTAAAAACTTAAAGTTCACTGAAATTATTTGCTGTAAAACTAATAATTTAGGTTTAATTTAATTATAAATTTGTTACTTAATTATAATGCATAATTACAATATCTTACTTACTAATGGTGTTATAAAATAAATGAAAATTAAATTAATAATATTATTATTTCTGATTTGTAAAGCTGTGTTTGGTCAGAGTTCGTCTAAATATTCAAATGAGTTTCTCAATATCGGGGTTGATGCAAGATCAATTGGAATGGGTAATGCGGTGGTATCTTCAACAGATGATGTAAACTCAACTTATTGGAATCCTGCAGGTTTAATAAACATTGAAAGAGATGAAATATCTCTAATGCATTCCAATTATTTTGCGAATATTGCAAATTACAATTATATGTCTTATGCAAAGAAAGTTGATGATGAATTAGCAATAGGATTTTCACTTATCAGATTTGGGGTTGATGATATTATGGATACCACTCAACTTATTGATAATCAAGGAAATATTGACTTCAATAGAATTGAATTATTTTCTGCTGTAGACTATGCTTTTTTATTTAGCTATGCTAAAAAAAATAAATTATTAAATATAGATTATGGGTTAAATATCAAGATAATTAGAAGGATAATTGGTGATTTTGCTAACTCATGGGGTTTTGGATTTGATTTAGGTATTCAGCATCAAAATAAAAAAGGTTGGAAGTTTGGTCTAATAGCAAGAGATATAACAACCACTTATAATAGTTGGTCTTTTGATGAAGACAGATTAAATGATATTCAAGATGCAATTGAAGATCAAAACCAGCAAATTCCTGAAAAATCAGAAATAACATTACCTAAATTACAATTTGGTATTTCAAAAGAATTTTCACTTAACAATGAATATAGTTTATTAGGTGCATTTGATCTATTTATGGTGTTTGAAGAAACTAATGACATAGTTTCGACAGAAATTGCTAGTGTTAATCCTGCATTGGGCTTTGAACTGGGATACATTGATTTAGTATATTTAAGATTAGGGGTTGGTAATTTTCAGAATGAAATACAATATGATTCATCAGAAAAGCTTAGCTTTCAACCAAACTTTGGTATCGGATTTAATATGAATAGTATTGAAATTAATTATGCATTTACTGATATAGGAAATCAATCAACAGCATTATATTCCAATATTTTTTCTTTAAAATTCAACCTTAATATATTAAGATGAACAAAACTTATATAAACATCCTCTTTGCATTGGCATTAATATTTTTTTCACTAAATATTTATGCAAATGAAATTGAGAATAAAAATCGTTACAAAATAAGTATTCTGTCGATCGGAGAAGGACCAAGTTTAGTCGATGCCTTTGGACACACGGCGATAAGAGTCAAAGATGCACGGTTAAAAAAGGATGTAGTGTTTAATTTTGGCGTTTATGATTTTAATTCGCCAAACTTTTATTCAAACTTTGTTAAGGGTAGACCTGAGTATAAACTTGCAATACAGAATTACGACAATCTTATCCAAAATTATATCACACAAAAAAGATATATAGTTGAGCACCAGCTAAATCTTGATCAAAATTCAACTAAAATAATTATTGATTTATTGGTTGAAAAATTAAATGACCCATATTACATATACGATTATTTTAGAGACAATTGTACAACTAGAGCCGCTGATATTGTTATTGATAAAACAAATAATAAATTTAAAGACGACAAATTAGAATCTGAAGCTGTTCTAACTTACAGGGATCTAATTCACAGAAAAATAAATAAAAATTCATGGGCAGCACTTGGAATTGATTTATGCCTAGGGGCAATAATTGACAAAAAAATCAACACAAGAGAAACATTTTTTCTTCCAGAAAATTTAATGAACTATTTAGACTTGTATGAGGGCGATATTATCAAAAGAAATATTATTTACAGTCCGGGATCAGAAATAAGTTACCGAGAAAATTTACCGTCTCCCCTACTAATAAATATCATATTATCGTTAATCATAGTTGCTATTACAATATTTAATTTTAAAAGCAATAAATGGAATAAAAGTTTTGATTCTTTAATTTTTTTAATTTCAGGGTCAATAGGAATACTAATTATTTATCTATGGTTCTTTAGCAATCATTTTGCTGGGGCTCAAAATTTCAATTTTCTATGGGCTTTTCCCTTAAATTTTGCTTTAATATTCGCAATTTATAAAAATAAAATACCTAATTGGTCTATTGGATATATCAAATTATTAATCATACTAATTATCCTCTTGTTTTTACATTGGGCTACGGGGGTTCAAAAATATAATTTAACTTTATTGCCAATATTTGTTGCTCTATTAATCAGATACTCATTTTTAGTGCATCGAATCAATAGAACCATAAAATGAAAATTTATTCAAAAAAGGGTGACAAAGGAAAAACTTCATTAATCGGCGGTAAAATAGTCGATAAACATAACTTGTCTGTGGATGCATATGGAACAGTTGATGAGCTAAATTCATTTATTGGACTGCTAAAAGACTATGTTGAGGACAAAAAAATTAATGAGGTTTTACATAATATTCAGCTTAAACTTTTTTCTGTTGGATCTATACTGGCCTCAGCTGGCGATAATAATTTTTCAGAAAAGGTAAGTATAGAAAAAAAAGATATTGAAGATATTGAATCTAATATTGATAATATGAACAATCAACTCCCTGATCTAAAAAATTTTATTATACCTGGTGGACATAAGATTTCCTCATATTGTCATGTTTGCAGATCAATTTGCAGGAGAGCTGAAAGAAAAATTTCAGAATTAAATAATCACCATCAGATAAATCCATATATTTTATCTTACGTAAACAGACTTTCAGACTTTTTTTTCGTGTTAAGTAGACATATTAAAAACTCTGATAATATTGAGGAAACTTACTGGTAATTATATCTTGTAAATTAATATTTAAACAAATTCTTGTGTAATTCTGATAAAAAATTATTTTTGCAAAAAAAAGTGATTAATCATGTATTGGACACTAGAACTTGCATCTTATTTAAGTGACGCACCTTGGCCAGCTACCAAAGATGAATTGATTGATTATTCAATTAGAACTGGAGCCCCCTTAGAAGTTGTAGAAAACTTACAATCAATTGAAGACGAAGGAGATTTATACGAATCAATTCAAGAAATTTGGCCAGACTACCCTACCGATGAGGATTACCTTTGGAATGAAGATGAGTATTAATTGATCCTATTTTTATTTAACACTTTCTTATACAGTTTTCTTAAGTAAAATAGACAAACATGTCGTATATTTAACCTGTTTTAAATAGTTATTAACTAAACTAATGCTAGGGAAAATTCTTAAATTATTTGTAGGAGATAAATCAAAAAAAGATTTAAAACTTATCAATCCGATTATTGAGAAAATCCACTCTTTTGAGCAGGAAATGAATGGCTTATCAAATGATGAATTGAGAGGTCAAACTATAATACTCAAGAAAGAGATTCAAAATGTCACCTATGATATTAATTCAGAGATAGAAAAAATTAAAACTGATATAGATGATATTAATGATTTTGATAAAAAGGAGGAGCTTTTTAATAAAATTGATAAGTTAAACGAGGATGTATACAAAATAAGTGAGGAAACACTGAATAAAATACTTCCAAAAGCTTTTGCTGTTGTGAAAGAAACAGCTAAAAGATTTGTAGAGAACAAAGAGATTATTGTAGAAACCAATGATTATGACTTGGAGCTTTCTACAACCAAAGATTATGTACAAATAAAAAATAATAAATCTTATTGGAAAAACACCTGGGATGCAGCTGGAAAAAACATTGTTTGGGACATGATTCATTATGATGTTCAACTCTTTGGTGGAGTTGCCATGCATCAAGGTAAAATAGCTGAAATGCAAACAGGTGAAGGTAAAACGCTTGTTGCAACATTACCTGTTTACCTAAATGCATTAACCGGAAGAGGTGTACATTTGGTGACAGTTAATGATTATTTAGCTAAAAGGGATAGTGCTTGGATGTCACCTATATTCGAATTTCACGGATTAAGTGTAGATTGTATTGATTATCACAAACCAAATTCTAATGAAAGAAAAAAAGCATATAACTCTGATATCACATATGGTACCAATAATGAGTTTGGTTTTGACTACCTAAGAGACAATATGGCTAATTCACCTGATGATTTAGTTCAAAGAAAACACAATTTTGCAATTGTTGATGAGGTTGACTCTGTTTTAATTGACGATGCAAGAACTCCACTGATTATTTCTGGAGCAATTCCAAAAGGAGATAAACACGAGTTTAATGAGCTAAAACCCAAGATCGAGAGAATTGTTTCAACCCAGAGAAAATTACTGATCAATACATTGGCTGATTCAAAAAACCAGATCAATTCTGGAGAGGAAGAAGAGGGGTCTTTTAATCTGTTAAGAGTCTTTAGAGGGATTCCTAAAAACAAAGCTTTAATAAAATATTTAAGTGAAGAAGGAGTAAAACAACTACTACAAAAAACTGAAAACTTTTATATGCAAGATAATAATAGAGAGATGCCAAAAGTTGATAAAGAGCTCTATTATGTAATTGACGAAAAAAATAATCAAATAGAATTAACAGACAAGGGAATCGAATTTTTATCTGGAAAGGATGATCCAGATTTCTTCATAATGCCTGAAATTGGAATAGAA
>MDTB01075036.1_pt1 | contig 24669 bp, 15 predicted proteins | sample 811161 | NCBI WGS metagenome assembly MDTB01 (sample SAMN05326650, study PRJNA326480) | marine metagenome | isolation source: seawater | place: Mediterranean Sea | collected 2009
CATAATTTTATCAATCTCAGCCTCAGTCTTCTTTCCCTTAGCACCCTCACCAACGCCAGAAAACTTTGGCGCAGCTGTGGTTGCCAGAGTAGCCATCATCGCTGTAGTTACAGCGAATTCTGCCATGGACTGACCCTTTCTACCTTTGATAGATCTCAAAAAGTTTTTTACCATAATGTCCTCTCGATTCTGTTAATAATATTTTTTATGCATTTCAGGAGATATAAATTGGAGCTCTTCCTCATATATTTTAGCTTTTTCATTATCTCCAAGTTTCTTATATAGCTGACACACTAAATGAGTTAGTTGAGGAATTTTTTTGTGGTCTGGGTTTTTTTCTTTTAAAACTGATAATGTATTTAGCATTTTACCTAAAGCGTTTTTTAGGGCTCCTTCATCTATACCTTTCATGGATTTTCTATAATAAAGATGATGCAAGGCCTCATCTTCAGCCTCAGCACCACGAACACCTGCGACTGCTGTAACTTTTTCAACTTCAAATTCTTCTGTAGTTACCTCTTCGATCTCTTCCCATATGGTACTCTCCCACATTGCATCCATATCAAGGTCATCATCTTGGCTTAGAGCTGGTCCGAGCATAATTATCATTGTAATTATTAATATTTTTTTCATTTTTAAGTATTTAATATGTGAATTTAATCAAATTTACTGAATTTTGGTGTGATCTCGCCCATACTTTCAATAAAATCTAACTGGGTAACTAATTCAGGTTTTTTTTGTTTAATTTCTTGATAAAGAACTAACGCTTGATCATACTTATACATTCGGTAATATGCAACAGCTAGATTTACTTTATAATCTAATTCCTCTTTATCAGATTTAACTGCTTTCTGAAAATAATCAATGGCCATAGAATAATTTCCTAATCGAGCAAAGGTGACACCCACAGTATTATCGCTTCTTGCTCTTCTTTTCCTATAATTAAATTCTGGAATATCCTCAGGCTTAATATCCTTGGGAATTCCTATAGCTCCTTGAAGTGACTCTGGTGTTTCTGATTTTAATTCTGCCGCTAAGTCTGTTGGAACTTCAAATTTTGGACCCTCAGTTATTTTTGAAGAAAGAGATGCTTTTGCCGCTCCAAAAACCTTATCAAGTTTCCCGGAAAAACCCACAGGGTCAATTGCTGCAACCTCTTCATACTTTTGGCGAGCAATCCCTTTATTACCCATCATAAAATGAGCAATTGCTATGTTTAGCATATAGCCTGGATACTCTGCTTGTTCCAATGCTTTATTATAGAATTCTAACGATTTTTCGTAATTTCCTTTTTTTGTGTAGCAAACACCTAAGGTGTTAATTGCATCTGGGAAAATGGGTTGCATTGTAATTGCTGTCTCTAGTTTTTTTATTGCATCATCAAAACGAGAAAACTCCATATAACGTACGCCTGCATCATAGTAATCATTTGCAGTTTTAAGCTCACCACCCACAGATTTCAAAACAATTGTTCCCAGCCATTTTTCGTATTGTTTTATATCTTCCAATAAAAGATCATTGATTCCGTTCATTTCTGGCATCGGCATATCTGCAGTGATATGGGATCCTGCAAGATATTTAGCAGATGCCTCTTTTACAGAAAATTCGTTTACGTAGTTCTCCGCTTTCATTTCATTGTATTTAAGGGCACCCTGCTTCCATGCGCTAAAAAATGGCTTCCCAACCAGAGTTGCCTCAACAGGAATCCAAACCTTATCATTTAATACCACTACTTCTGACTCATCCTGAAAAAACTTTTCTACATCCTCTGGCTTTATTCCACTATCAAACATTAAGAATATGTGCCCAGCACCAGGTTTATAAACATCTAAAAACATGGATTCAATTCCTAGATTAGCCATAAGAGATCCGAAGAGAGCAGTTAAGTCATCGCAATCACCAATTTTATCCCTAAGCATATCCCCAGGATATTTAACTGAGTCAAAAGTTGATTTGTCATCTGCAATATCTAAAAATGGTGTCTCTAAGTCTATATTGTACACAAGACCATGTGTCCCAAGCGCATCATACAAAATAATGGCTCTACCTAAGTTACTACGACCAAAATAATCATTAAGAATATTAGTGTAGAACTGAATATTTCCCCGAGAAAATTTATCTATAACAGCATCAGCGGGAGTTACATAACATGCAATCATTTCAGGATTACTCCAGGTGAGCTTTCCCTTACCTAATACATAAGCTGATTCCATTTTTTTCTGAGCCAGTTTCTCTTCCCCATCTTGTTTGTAGGTTACTTTTACTTCAGGCTGAACTAGATTATCAAAGGTTGCCTTTTTTGAGGTTAGAACATCGCTTGAGAATGAAATACCAAGTTCATATTCCTCATCAGACTTAGGTGGTAAAAGAATGCTCTCCGAGTGAGGATTATCCATCATTGTAGGTACAAATAATGATACGGAGACAGGTAAATCAGAATCAGATATATTCTTCAAACCAACTTTCATAAAAGAATTTGCTTCATAGTAACGGTGTAATGATCTAAAAATAGGGTTATGATTAATTACTGTAGTTCCAATACTAACTACGGCAGGGCTCAATTGTAAGACAAACGAGAACCTATGAGTTGGCTCAAAATACGGATGTGCCTCATATCCATACTCGATTATAATGCTCTTAAATTTTATTGACATGCCTGCTGAAGGAATTATAAAGCTCTGGGGCTCCTCCCTATTCTTTTGAATACCTGCTCTAAATTTGATTCTATTTTTTAAAACAAATTCAGTACCTAAATGATATCGGTCTCCAATATCTGCAGCTAGCGTGAGTCCATCTATGGGCATATAAGCAATGCCTAATTTGAAAGCTTGGCCTAAAATCGTTTCGGTAATTTTATCTTCATAGGAGACATCTGTTCCACCTAAATCAAAAAGGGCTAAACCAAAGCGGAAATTTTTCAGCGGAGATATTAAAATACCTGCATCATATCCTATACCTGAACTTTTTCCAAAAGAGGTACCATCTAAGGTCATATCTTTAAAAATATATTTAATGGTACTACCAAATGAAATTATTTTGTGGGGCTGATATCCAAATGAGAAATTAAGTTTATTATCCACATATCCTAATTCTCCATCATTATAACCAACATTTGCCCAGTCTATTCCTAATGCTAGTTTATCTCCAAAGGGTCTCACAATTCCTATGTAAGATTGTGTAATCCCTAAAACATACAAATCAGAATATGAGGTGTTAAATTCTGTTCTTCTCAGTCGCGGGAGCCCTGCAGGGTTCCATGTGATCGTATTACCATCGTCAGCTACAGCAATAAAAGCTCCGCCCATACTCATTGGTCTAGTCCCAACAAACATCTGGTCTTGGGCAAATAAAGAATTTTTGAAAAGAATTAAACTAATGAAGATTACTCTTTTCATCGATTTAGAACTCCTACCGTTGTTCGAAGTATCGAATTTTCTTTTTCTAAAGTAACAATATAGAGCCCACTAGATACAGTATCCCCATTATAATCTTTTCCATCCCAACTCAAAACATTAGAACCTGCCTGCGTTAATTCAAGCTTTTGCGACCATTTTAATCGACCAGATAGATTAAATATTCTTGCTGTTACAGCTTGTTCATAATTGAGGTCAAACAAAATATTAGTATTTGAAAATTCAAAAATAGAACCTGATGGTGAAAAAATTCTAGGTTGACAAATTAATTTTTCTATATCAGCAGAGTCTATATCCATAATACTTCTTGTTGAAAAAATACCAAATATACCCATGGTATCAATTTGAACTTGCATGTAAGGCTGATCTTGTATACTTATTGGATTTCCCCCTAAAACAATAAGTTTATTTTGGTCAGATAAACGTCCGATAAAAGGTAAAGCTGAATCTGACTTAGAGGAGTCAAAATAAGAAATCCTTAGAATACCTGGCTTGCCAAGAACTATTTCAGGATCAGAGGATATTCTGTACAAATTTGTTATCAATCGGACGGAATCCCCAAGATTGAAACCATTATCAATAGAAGATATAGTGACAGAAATATCTTTATTTACTGCATTTTGAGGTAGAAGGACTGAAACATCTCCATCATTGGAAATTGATGTTCCACCATATTGTGAAATAATTGATTCGGGTGTCTTAAATAAAGTTTTTTTGCTCATTTGATTTTTTCTTTCATCTTGAGCACCCGACACATGTATCTGAATTGCCTTTCCAGAATAACGCAGGCTATCATCATTTGGTAAAAGTAGAATACCAGTCCATTCATCAACATTAAAACTCTGTTTGATCACTGTAAGAGTATCAGGAATATTATCTCCATTTAGGTCGGGGTTCTCCGGGTGAGTAACTTGAACCAAGGGATCTATAGAGGTATCAAGGAAAAAGTCTTCATTAAATTTAATAACTAAAATAACTTGTTTATTTGTAACATAATTTGCCTGTATGGATTTTATATCTGGCGCAGTAATATCAATATAAAAGTAATTCCATTTTGCCCACTCAGATCTCGCGCCACCATGGTCGATAGCGCGCACCCTCCATTTATAATCACCCTCAGGGATATCTCGAAGTTTTTTAAGATTTAAGTTAGTAGAGCCGATGTCACTAGAACCATAATGGCCGGATATAATTTGATGTTCATTTTCAGTGCTATCTGAAAAAGAACCTACCTGTATTTGAAATGAAAGACCTTCCATTGGCGTAGAGCTTCCTATTTTATTAGCCGGATCAACGGGTGTTTCCCATCTTAGTGTAATTTGGTCTCCGCTAATTGAGGTATCATCCAACCCATAAGGTATGTTTGGCGGTAAGTTAGGATTTTGTATACCTTCAAGATTGTCATAAATTTTTGCAACGACATCTTCATTTTCCTTGAACCCTGCTAAAAATAAGTCTAAATCTCCGTCAGAATCATAATCAGCCCAATCGGTGAAGCTGTAACCAACACCATCTAATGATAAAGTAGCGTCCAAGTTGAAAGCACCATCATCTTGCTGGTAAATAATTGATATTGGTTCAGATCCATTGACATTAGAAAAACCCGATACAATAAGGTCTAGATCTCCATCATTATCGTAATCTCCCCAGGATGGTCTTCCAGAAAAAACACCTTTAAGATTTAAAACTTCAGCTTCGATTTGAGAGCCATAATTACGAATAATATAGGTTATGAGGTCATTTTGGGAATTTTTTCCTGTTATAGCAAAATCTATATATCCATCATTATTATAGTCTCCAAAATCAAAAGAACCAGCCGTAACACCTAGATCTCCTTTAAATAGCAACAGAGACTTTTTTAATACATAATTAGGACTATTTAAATATACTTGTGTGAAAAGCGCACCGTTACTATCCGCACCAACAGTTACAAGGTCTAAAAATCCATCTCTATTCATATCACACCAATGAACCATACAAGGGAAAAGTGGTAATAAATCAGTTTGTTTTAAATCATGTTCTAGTTTTCCTCGATTATTTTTAAACACTTTTAAATGTCGATTTCCATAGAAGTCTACACCACCAGCAACAAGATCTACATCACCATCGTTATCATAATCCCCCCAACTATGGTTATTTGATCCTCCATTATAACCCATGTCATAGCCATAGGCATCGTAAGTGACATCCGCCTGTGGATCTTTCACATATCTCCCATCACTCCATTTATAGAAAACTGTGGCAGGAAAAGGTTGAAAATTAATGATCTGGAAACCTGATAAAGAGACATCTAATTTTCCATCATTTGTATAATCAACAAAAGATAGATGCCCACCAAAAACAGCCTCAATATTTTGTGCGAAATCTTGGTTTAACAAGCCACCATCATTTCTAAAAATATTGGTTATACTTCCTCCTGAAAAAGTAATACCTGTCAACGCAAGGTCTAATAAATTATCTTTATTATAATCACCCCATCCCGCTGTTGAGAAATAAACTCCAGGGAGAGATTGTGTCGATGGAACTAGCCGTGAGATGAAAAGAGACTCCTCATTAGACCAGTTAGAACGCACACCTGCCGCATCAACAGACTGTACACTCCAATAATAATTACCATGGGGAATTTCATTAAATTCTCGGACTAGTAGAGGGCCGACATTATTTACGTGCGCAGGTAGTGAGGATGACAGAAGATCATTTTCTCCTGATGAAGTTCCAATACGAAGATTATATGAGATACTTATTGGATCATCACTTTCATCAGAACCATATCCCCATGTAAAAACAGCCCGTGTGCTAATTGCAAAAGCAGTTAATGCAGAAGGTGGTTGAGGGGCTGAGTTTGAGTCTGGTATAGAGTTAATATATATATCACTAAAAGTACTGTCTCCAATTCCAATTTCTGTGGTTCCATTGACTATTAAATCTGGTTTTTTATCTAGATTTATATCCCCAAACCGAACAGTTCTTGCCCCATCTATTGTTTTTATGTTTGTGAATGAAAAGTTACCATTATTTATAAAAATTTTCCCTGAAAGAGAGTGAACATATCCTCCAGCATTGGTTACAGAATCTGCTCCAGCTAAAACAAAATCTTTCTTGCCATCTAGATTGAAATCAATAGCATCTATAGTACCGTATACAACTCCAAAATCAATTTGAGTATTTACAAGTGAATAAGTACCTAATGGTTCATTTTTGTATATTTTGGTTACAATCCCCTCAAATACGTTCCATCCGCTCATCAAAAGATCGAGATCACCATCACTATCTAAGTCTACAAAACAATAGGATCCACCCTTCAAACCAATAAGGTCTTGGTTTGTGTCCTCAATCAATCTTCCAATTGGCTCGTTCTGGTAAAAGCGAGTCACACTGGAAACAGGATTTGCAGTTTGCCCACCAATAATAATATCAGGATCTCCATCATTATCATAATCACCCCATGCACTACTCCCATTGGTAAGTTCCGGAAAAATAGTTGATGGGTCTTCCGAGAAGTTGCCGTTAGCATTTAATTGCAAACTATTTAATATAATATCTTGACCCTCTGCAACAGCCATAATGAAAAGATCTGGAGATCCGTCCATATTTATATCTCCCCATTTACCGTTACTGTATGTTAAAAATCCACCTGCTAAATTAGAGCTTTTAGTAATCTCTCCTGTTATACCATCATTTATGAATAACGCAGAGTGAACAGACCCTGTAAGGTATAGATCCATCCAACCGTCTCGATTGTAGTCGGCAAGGTCAATATTTCCAATACCTCCAAAAAATTCTGCGATAGTATCTGAATACGTTATACTATACCACTGCATTGCAGTATCAAGAGAACCATCTTGTTTACGTTCCATAATATCAATGAATAAACCAAAACGACTGGTATCATATCCTGATAAAATCAAATCATAGATCCCATCATTATTCATATCAGCCATTGTAATTGAATTAGCAAGGGATTTTGGAAGGAAGCTAGATGCTAATGTATCTAATACAAATATTTCTTGAGCATCTAAATCCGCAATGCTAAAAAATAAAAATAGCGAAAAGCCAGACCAATAATTTTTCCGGCACATAGGTTGAAGCAAGTTATTTACTAGTCATTGTCCAGGAACCATCCCAATTGTCACCTGGAGAATTATCAAGATAGTACTCACAACGGGGTATATATAGACGACTGGGGTTAGTAGGTCTCCCTGGAAACATATCTTCGAGCTCATCTGATGCCCTGAAAGCTTCAATTGCTTTTTTCCAATCTTGATTTCGATAAAGAGCAAGAGCCTCGTGAAAGACTGGCAGTAGTTTTTTGTATAAATCTGGCTCTTTTCCAACTTCTGATATTAATTCATATACCTGAGCCGGCTCTGTCTTACCCTTCACAACAACAAAATCGAGATCTCTTACAACAAATAAATCCCTAACTGGTTTATAAGTTGTATCAGAAATTTGAATATAAACGCCATATTGTTTAGCTGATGATTCAAGCCTCGCAGCTAAATTGACAGTGTCTCCCATCATTGTATAATTCATCCTAGCTTCCGAGCCCATATTCCCAGTGACAAGCTGACCTGTACATATACCAATTCGATTTTGCATATTATGCACAATCTCCGGCCATCTATCCCCTTCTTCCTGCCAAGTTTTTCTTAGAATATCAAGCTTGTCTTGCATTTGAATTGCCGTCTTACACGCCCACATTTCATGATCATCAATCTCGATTGGTGCACCATAAAAAGCAACGATGGCATCACCAATGTATTTATCAAGAGTCCCCTTATTTTCCAATAAGACATCCGTCATATCCGTTAAATATTGATTCAATAGACCAACTAAATCACTAGCAGTTAGTTTTTCGGAGAAAGAAGAAAAACTTTGAATATCTGTAAAAAATGCTGTGTGGTAACCTTCCTCACCACCCAGAGATGGCTCTTCACCGCTTTCATACATTTGATCTATCAGTTCAGGAGAAACATAAGTTCCAAATGAATCTTTCAAAAATTGCTTATTTTTTTCTTCTTGAATGTAATTATATACTGTGATACCGAGATAACCAATAGCCATTGTAGTTAGTGGCCCAACCATATCTAACCAGATATGTTCATTTGAAAATAGCCAGAAAGCACCCCATGTATATCCAGCTACAAGAGCCCCAATTGCAAGACCTCCCATTGCAGGACTAAGTGCAGGAACACCAAATGCTAATGCCATACCAATTACTATGATAATTAAGGTAACATATTCTTTTGAAATCTCATGAATGATTTTATTATCTAAAATAGTGTTTAATGCATTCGCATGTAACCCCACCATAGGATATCTTGGGTCAAACGGCATTGGATTTAAATCGGATGTCCCTGTGGCAGTTAATCCATAGTAAAGTTTTTTGCCTACAAATTCGAATGGTACTATAAGTTTTGCATTACCCTTATCTTCTTTCCCTGCAATCAATCTTTTATTGACGGGTAAAAAATAAAGAGGACGTTGTTCATCGATCATACCATTCTTATGGAGATTAGATAAAATTTGGTAATTCCGTTCAATGATTGAAAGACGAGCCTCGGATTTTTTTAACTTTTTTTCTGTTGCCTTTGCCGCTTTTGTTGCATCCAATTGCAAATTAAAATCTGTTCCTGCTTTTTTTAGTTGTTCTAATTCTTTTTCCGCAATAATTCTTTTTGCTCTGGTTTCTTTAATTTTCTCTGAAAGATCAGTTTGAAGCTTTCGAAAGGAACTGAATTGATAGTTTGGAATCCCAGAATCAAAAATAATTGATTTACTAAATAAAAGTTGATCAAGACTTGACTCTGAACCCTCTTGAAGGGCTTTTGCAATATTATTGTTATTCTTGATTTCATTAAACATAAATGGAGGTAACTTTTTAAAGTCCAATGCGCTTTTTGTTGGATTCTTGAGTATCCATTTTTCTGCAGCACTTAGCGGAAAAAGTTTCTTTGCTACTTGAATAATTTGTCTCCGATCTTCAGGCATAGCAGCAACTGCTGGTTTCAAAGCAGATTTAATATCTCCTTTAAATTGAAGATTAGCTATTTTTTTATATTCAGCTAGAACATAATTGGGATATTCTCTCTGCTGAAATGTTTTTAGAACGTTGTAAGGATAGTGCATTAAGTCAAATTCACCAGTCTCTTTGTCCTCCCAGTTTCCAGCCCAATTAACCTGCATTTGGCCTTTTATGTTAATAGGTATTGAAATTTGGGTCCTGCCATGTTCATCTTGTTTAGGTAAATCAAAACGTAGATATTTCCCTGGAATAATTTCAACATCATCGAATGAAACGCCATAATGCCTTAGCGCTATAGCTAACGATGCCGCAGGAAACAATCTGTCTTCATAAAGACCAACAAGGGGATACTTTCTTTGTAAACCGTCAGGGTCTGGATCAGACTGGAAAAAATAAACGCCCGCAGATTTTTCAATTAAAGAATCTATCGCAGTCTCTATATCATAAAAATCAAATAAAGTTGAGTATTTTTCTCTATCAACCTTTCTGAAATAACCTTTTTTCTCTAGTAGCGCAAGACGCCTTTCCATTACTGGAGTCCGTTTTTTCACTGGTTCTTTTTTCTTTGGCTGAGGTTTGAAACTTTGAGCGTAGATAATATTTCCTGCTCTTTCCGAAGCTTCAGCAAGTTCATTGTCAGGATCGGGAAATAAACTCTTGAAATCTTCAATATGCATCGCTGAATCTGTGACATTGTTCAAAACTTTATACTCAAGCTTTCGCTCGCTATTTTAAATAAAATAAACATCAAAAATAAATGCATCTAATCCATGTTGTTGGGCTAACTCTACCATTGGTATATGTTTTTCTCTGCTCCACGGATCCCATTTACCTTCTGTCTGAAGCGCCCTTACATCAATATCAGCAGTTGCTATATCATCCCTAGTTTCCATTAGACCTCTACTTTTGAAACGCATGTCTAGTAAACTATGCTCAAAATTATCATATAGATCAAAAAATGAGAACACTGCTATAACTGCAGCTACTCCAAGTGAGATTATTAGATATGGTAAGTTTTTTTTCATTGCGTTTAACCGATTATGCTTGGTGTAATAAAAATAAGTAGTTCACGCTGCTCTTTTTCAATAGCAGTCGACTGAAAAAATCGCCCTAAAAACGGAAGCGCATGGAGCACAGGAATATATTTTTTGTTTTCAATAGTATTTTCTGCAATTAAACCTCCCAAAATTACTGTGTCTCCATCAGATACAGTTACCTGAGTTTTGACTGTTCGCTTTGTGGAACGGGGCTTATCAGTTGAAACCTCAGCTGCTCCAAGCAGTGCCTCTACGGAAGCATCAACTAATAGTGTGATTTTATTTACATGATTAATCCTAGGGGTCACGGTCAATTTTATTCCAATATCTTTTTCTGTTACTTGATTCATTAGGTTCAATCCCATTTGACTACCAATCATAGCACCGGTATTGTCGGTTCTATATTGCCCCTGATTAAGATTATAATTTTGGTTATTCCTGTTTATCATACCCTCGATGTAAACAGTAGTAACTACATCAGTGGAGGCCTCATGATTATCTAAAGTAGTAACCTGAGGACTTGATAGTAACTTAGATTTACCTTCTGCTTCCATCACATCCAAGGCTGACATGAACTGCCTTGGGTTTAAAGTCGCAATAGTCATTTTATTCATACTGATTGGAAACGATTGCGAAAGAGTATCAAATGCTTCGCCAAGCTGGACAGGCTGATCAGTCCAATCAATACCCACTCCTCGATTAGTATCAAGCTGTGTCTCAATAAATCTGACGGCAATATTAATATTTGGAATTGGTTTATCTAACTCCTCAATCATTTTCATGATCGGGCCAATATTCTCTTGAGTATCCGATATTACAACTATATTTGCGTCTCTACTATTCGAGCGTCCACCTCCAGCAATCAAAGGCATAAAAGGTTGCATTTTCCCTCGTTTTGACATGACTGCTTTAAGTGGATCTTCTAAACCATTCGAGCTTATATATTTTAGCTTTATTACTATTGTTTCCAGCTCTCCAACCATCTCTGTTTTCGTTGTTTTAACAATTATAATATTTTCACGCACAAAATAGCTATATCCATTTGGCTGAAGAATCGCATCAAGCGCAGTTCTGACTGTCACACCCTCTAAATTTGCAGTAATCGTATCCTTTACTGCAGGACTGATTACAATATTTAACCCTGTAAGATCTCCGATTAGCATTAATACATTCTTAATATCTGAGTCTTTCATATTTATCGACATTTCTTGATCAAGAAATTTGGTATCTGCCTGTGGAGTCATCGGTACATAATCTACACCACTTTGGGAATAAAGATTTGCGCTAAAGGAAACTAAGAATATGTTGATTAATTTACGCACCAACATTTTTTACAATTTTTTTATTTCCTGCTTTAAAAATGATTTTACTATTTTCGATTGTTTCAATTATCATATTATCGATCTTATCACCCTCTTGAAAACGTTGTCCATTTATAATTACAAAAGTCTTTTCTCCCAATGTGGCAACAGACTCTATTTTGAGAGAATGCACACTTGACATAATAGCTTTTTCTTGAACTGGGACCGGGTGACCGACTTGTGGGTTATTTACAGAAGCCAATGCAGCAGGCTTAAGGGTAGTAAATGGGTTCCGACCCCAGCCAGAAAGAGCTAAAACATCCTCTGGTATTGGTCTAAATTCTTTTTGAATCACTGTCTCTTTTTTATTTTTACTTGCTTTAATCCTAGCAGCTTCTTCTTTCACCCTTTTCATTCTATTAGGATCAATTCGGGCAGTACGGGCTCGCTTTTCTTCTTTCTTCGGTCTACTTTTCGTATCTGCGCCATTACTTTGCGAAACACGATCAGCAATAAGTATAACCACAGATATGGCAAAGCCTGCCAAAAGTTTTTTTAATCTAGGTGTCATATTATTTCCTTAAAATACCTCAAAATAATGTTCCCTTAAAGTCTTTTCATAATTAGTCCAAAAATATCGAGGCTATTCTTTTGAGTCTACAAAAGTCTTCAAACAAGTAACGAATTCGTATTTTATTAAGAAACATGCTAAACAGCCTTGAATGTTATGACTTGTAACACTCTTTGATCTGCTGTCACTATTTCTACTCTCCACCGACCAGTTTCTTCAGCACGGATATTACGCTTTGAGATACCAGTTTGATTTTTACCATTACCTATGCGAATCCTTACCTTTGCCTTTATCTCTTGGCCAAAATACCAGCAATGATATATCGCACTACTTGAATCATAAAAATTATTTAACCTGGAGAAACAATAAATTTCTTTTTGACCAGCTGGAAAAGTTTCATTTATTTCCATAGGTATATTCCCATCAACCTCTCCACACATCACAGCATTTATTAACTCAATGCCATAATTTAGAGATGATTTCTTATCATTTTTGGTCAACACTTTTTGATTTTTTTCTAGTAAAAAATCATTTTTTGTACGCGATTCTCCTAATTCCTTTTTATACATTCTGATCCTATCTTCCAACTTTTGAATTAGTTCTGCATTTAAACTGTCCTTTTTCTCAAGTTCCTTGATCCGATTTTTAAATGATAGAACTTCTTTCATGGTAAAAGAGTAGGTTTCTTGCTTTTTTTGTCCGTATGTAAAAACGATGAAAAATAAAATTAAAAAAGGCCTAATGAATAAAATCATAAAAATTAGTTAGAAAAACTTTTTAAAAATTCTATGGCTTCCAAAACTTCGATTTCTGTATTCTTTATTTGGTTCACGTTCTGAACTTCAATATCCGTTAAAAAGGGTGTAACATCTTCATACTCAGGTAAATACCACGGTTCCTCAGTAAAGTGTTTTTCCATTCTCCCATTTGCCTCAAATTTGTAACCATACCTGGCAAAGATTTCATTTCTCATTAATTTAAGTTCATTGCGAGAGGGCATGCTCTGTAGTTCAAGTCTTGAAAGTAGACGAATTGAGGTATATGGATAATTCCCTTCAAAAAAGGTCTTGGCAGATGAAATCCTTTTGCCAATACTAATATTTTGTTTTTTGGGAAAGTTTTCTAATCTCAGTCCCCTAATTAATTCTCCACTCTCTTCGTAGAATACAAATTCACCAAAATACTCTTTAGAGGATAACTTCTCATCTAAAATTTTCACATCGGTTAGATTCAAATAGGTTTTCTCCCAAACATTAGGTTTAGTCCAATACCCAGATCTTAACTGGGCCACCACTTGTGACCCTGATGTAATAATAATTAATTGCGAAAAGGGCTCAGCGTCACCGAATCTATATACTCCATCCATTGACATGTTTTCAAAAACATCTTCCAAATTCTCCCCCTGTAATGATGGCTTTATTTTTGGATTAGAATTTCTTTTTATGGGGCCAACGACCATACGATTGACTCTACCATTTGAGGCCAGTTTTTCTTTTTGCTCTTTCTTTTCTTGCGCCTCTAATGTTTTCAGTGTCGTTATAAACTCTTTCATCTGCTTTTTCTGTAATGCTTTTTTTTCAGCTGTAGTCATTTCAGGTTTTTGCATTTCTTTAGGTGCTTTTTTCTCAACTTCAACCATTTGGTTTGAGATATCTGCTATCTGATTACCTTTTCTTCTCAACTGGTTTACAAATTCTCGCTGTATTTCAGCTAACTTTTCTTTACTAGCTTGTTTTGCTTGGGCTTTTTTTTCAGACATCTCCTGTTGCCTTTGAGCTTGCAGGGCTTCGAACGCTACTATCTTCTGCTGCTGCTGCTGCAATTGAGCTTCGAACTCAAGTTGCATTTCCTGGAGCTTTCTTTGACTCTCTAGATTTGCTTGATCTTGATTTTGTTTTTCTTTTTTTTGCTTCTGTTGAAGCGCTTCAAATGCCATTATTTTCTGCTGTTGCTGGCTTAGCTGATTTGCAAATTCTTTCTGAAGTGACTCCAATTTAGATCGGCTTTCTTGATCTGCTTCTTTTTTTTGCTTAGCCATTTCTTCCTGCTGTTGAAATTGCTGTGTCTCAAAATCAACAATTTTTTCTTCCTGCTCTCTTAATTGAGCTTCAAAAGAAATACGCAATGATTCAATCTTTGACTTACTCTCCATTTCTGCTTTAGTCTGGTCAATCCTTTTTAATTCTTCTTTGATCTTTTCTTGCTCCCTGAAGGTAGATATCTTTTCTTCCTGCAGAGCAAGTTGCTTTTCAAAGACTTGTTGCATTGAATCTAACTTAGCTTTGTTATCCTGTTCTGCCTTTGCCAGCTCCTGCTCGTATTTTTCTTGTTGTTTATCCTGTAAAGACGTAAAGCTTTTTATTCTATCTTCTAGAGCATCTAATTGCTCAGAGAATTGGGTTTTTATTTGCAATACTTCTTGTTTTTGTTTGCTTTGGCTTGATGTATTATTACTTTGAACTTTGGTTGATTCATTGAATATCTCAGACGGTAGTTTACCCCTTTCAATGAACTCTTTTCTGCCATCACTATATTCAATGGAATATATTTCTAGGCCTTCGCTGGTATATTGGGGATCATCAATTCCTACAATCACCTCTTCACCCTTCCAGGGCATGGTAATAATCCCACCTATTTTCTCTTCAGCATTATCCGCAATGTCTTGGCTAACTGGCATTTCCCAATTAGACAACTCCAAATTTGAATCTTCTCCTGAGGATTTAAAATAAGCATATGCAATAAAAATTATATTTTGATCCCTATTATTATTTTCTCCATCCATCGCAATATCTGAAACAGTAACACGAAATTGAATTTGTCCTAACTTTTCGAGCATCCGCCCAAAGTTCACAAATGTCCCCTTAACAGCAATGTCTATGGGTATCTTTTCAATAGTAATTTTATCATCAGTCTCAGGCATGGTAATCGTTTTAGTTTCGATCGCTACAGCCGATGGCGAATAATTGGTGATCCTCAAATTATATTGACTCAGCAAATTAAATAGCGCATTACTTACTTTATCATAACCCATCTTGCTGGGTATTTTATTTAAAACTAATTGAAACTCGTCATTAAGAACTCCCCACTCCTGTTCTATGTTCTTAATCTGGTTCCTTTTCTGAAGATAACTGTTCTTTTTTCTGGTTAAACTTTCTATTTGATTTTTAGTTTGGGAATAATTGGCAGAAAAGCTTTTATGATACCCAAAATACCATCCCATAGCAGAGCATAACAGAATCACTGCTACTGAAATAAAAAGGTTACGCTGATTTTTAAATAAACCTCCCATTATAAAAAACACCTCAGTTCAAAATCCATATGACCAGATTCAAGACCTGTTTCAGTTTTTTTATTTATAATTTCTACCTCATAGAAGAGCTCAGAGGATTCTAGCGTTTGAATGTAATTATTAAAATAACGTTCCTTAAGCGCAGGATTCGCATTTACTTCACCAACCACCCTCATCACTCGTTTATCTTCATCTTCCATTTCCACAACTTGAATTAAAGATCCACCCATATGCCTAAAACTTTTATTTTCCCAGCCAGACCTAAAACTGACTTCAACAAAGCGAATTTCTTTTGGAGTAGAGTGACTAAGAAATCTAATTACAGCTAGTATATGTTGGTAAAGATCAGTATCAAAACTCAAAATATTTAACTGGTCTCTAACCGTATTTTTATTCAAGGTGAGACTTCCATGTTTAATATCAACAGATTTTAGTATACTATTTTCTTCTTTAAGAGGAGCAACCTTTTCTTTTAAGTTATCATAATCTGCTTTAGTTGTTCCTGTAATTGCTACCATTAACGCAATTATCATCCCAGCTAAGGGTAAACTCAGCCTATTAGCCCACCTGAACGCTTCATTCAGTTTTAATGAATTTGGTAGCACATTTACTGAACCATTTATTTTAATTGCAGACCCAAAAGCAGAAGAAAGCACAACTGGATTTTTTTCTAGATTATTTCGTTGGGAGTCATCTGGAGTTAGCAAAATATTACGAATAGGATTTAAATAGGAAGTCTCGAGGTCTAAGGATCCTTTAATATATTCGTCCAAATGCTTCACATTCCCTGCAGCACCACTCAGTAATAAAGGAGTTTTTTCTTCCATTGTAAAATTGTATCTCATTCCAGTGATTGTACGATCAATCTCTTGCAACCATGTTTCAAATACTGGAATAAATACAGTATCATATAATCCACTTTCTGATTCGATTCCCATTGGCTGAAGAAGAGACCTAGGAACAAGATATTCCTCCCTATTCGTCCAAGAAACACCTTCAATGCCTTGATCCTCAAGCGCATCAAAAAGATTTTGGATTCCAATAGGAATGCTCTCAACAAAGCGTAGATCTCCATGAATACATCCAATAAAAAAACTTTGCTGCTGCCCAATGTGAAGTATAAGTGTGGAATGATGCCGGTGATCAGGGTAATTCCAACGAAATGAATTATATACTGCTTGGCTTATGGGATGCCACCATCTCACCTCCCAGCCTAAACTATTTAGCATTATACTTGTAGCATTTAATGCATCTTTATTCCCAACCCCAACAGTTACACTATCAGAACCAGATTTTGAATGATTGATAATTGCAGTTTCCGAGTTAAAGGATAAATCTTTTCTTGCAGTCCAATCAATAATTTGATTTTTATTCTTTTGACTATCTTTAGGGATTTGAATATGTTTTAGCAAGGAAGAACCATCATTTATGTTTAAAGAAATTATGCTGCGATTTGAAACTTTCCTGACTATGGATTTTGGAATGTGGTCAAGGAGCTCCAAATGCCGATCAAAGCTTTCTAAGGCTCTCTCACAATATTCAACAAATTCAGCGGGGTTTTCTGTAGGATCTAAAGAACGGTTTTTAGCCGTGTAGGAGTGAGAAGTTAGAAGTACTTTTTTATTTTTTTGATCTTGAATCAGGACGATGTCAAATTGCCCTTGATCAATGCTTATACCCAGTACGGCTTTATCAAATGGAAACTGACTTGAAGGTATAGATGGCGGGTATTTACCAGGGGATGGTAAGACGTCCAATATTATGCTATTTGGTTCGTCTGACTTTTTTATTTCTTTGTTGTCTTTATTTATTTTAGGCTCTAAATCTCTAGATTCAAAGTCAAAAGACTTCGTCTCGGGTCTTAATACCTCATTTTTTACATTTTTTTCTTCATTAGTACTTTTTTCAATGGAGATAGGTATTTTATTTTGACCAGCAGAGGATTCTGAACCTCCAATCATGTCATCTTCCATCTCATTATCATCAAAAGAGTCGGTAGCCGCTTCTTTTAATTTACTATCAGTTCTAATATCACTAGATACGTTATTTACAGAATAGCCTTCGAAGATGGGCTCATCAATTTCTTTATCAATATCATGCTCACCTAAATCAGTTTGATCTTCTGCTTCGATTATATTATCATCAGAATCAACATCGCTTGATTGCGATGATAATTTTAATTCATCTTCCTTTTGTTTTTCGATCTCAGTATCTCTTAAATCAGACCTCGAAGTACTTTGTTGATCATTATAAGGTTCCATTTCCTCGGTCGTATTTAAGGCAGCTTTGCCTAATTCAATATCATTTTTGCCCTCATCGGCTAAACTGGAAACACCAATTATATCATCGTCAGCAGAAATTTTACCCTCAGGAACATCATTAGCAGATTTTGGTTCATCAACCTCATTCCTCAAAACATTTAAAAGCTTATTCACTGCAACTTGGGTATAATCTTTTTTCTTATGCTGTATAGGACCAGCGGTATTTGCCTTACCCGATGTAACTCTTTCGACTAAATTTTCGGTGATTACATCTGCCTCTTCACCCATCATTGCTAACAAAACCTGGTGGCATACCAAAGTGAGCTTTCGTGGAAATCCATGCGTATTTTTATAGATTTTTTCAATAGCTCCAGGAGAGAACCAAGTCTGATCAGGTACTCCGGCCATGGAAAGACGGTGTTCAATAAAACCTTTGGTATCACTATGACTTAAGGGACCAATTTCGAAATCAAATGCAATACGATCTTCAAAGTTTGGATATTTATGAATCATATTACCCATTTCAGGCTGTCCAAACATCACCAATTGTAATAACTTAAATTCATCTGTTTCAAAATTCAAAAGTGTTCGAAATACGTCTAGCATTTCTTCTGGAAGGTTTTGACCCTCGTCTACAATGAGAACTAGTGTCTTACCCTGCTCAACGCCTACTCTCAATAGATAGTTTTCAATGATATTCCGACATTTCTGAACAGACTCACCTGCGTCATTAATGCCAAATAATTCAATTATATGTTGAAGGAGGACCAGCTCGGATTCAAATTTAGGATCAAGTATTAAATAGAAATCAAATATATCATCATCTTTTTTAAAGTTATGTATGAGTTTTCGACTAACAGTTGTCTTGCCGACACCGATGCCGCCACGGACAACAGATAGCCCTCTCCTCATACGGATTGCTAACTCCAAGCCTTCTAAACATTGTCTATGTTCAGTAGCAGGGAAAAACAAATCTACATTTGGTGAAGTAGTGAATGGATCTACTTTCAGCCCAATAGATTCAAAAAGATTCACAGATGTCCCCCTATTTTTTATTTAGCCAGTGTTGACAAAATATGTAAAGAGCATATAAGCAGCGGCCACCAATAGCGCAGAACCTATAGGAATCCTGTACTTCATAAAGAAGGGATCCGTCATCACTAAGCGATTTGCCTGACGCTCCATTTTTAGAATTGTATTTGGTGATGCCAAAAGTAGAAGTCCAAATACAAGTGTTAATATTCCAATAATTAGTATGAATAACATTTTATTTCCTTTTTCAGTCAATCTCCCCCTTCGAAAAAGGGCGCACTTATTTTACAGTTCTGCAGACGAATTTAAGAATAATTCTATAAAAACAATACCATTGTATAAATTTAGTGAAATTAATATTCTAGATAGGATCCAGGGATCACTGAACTCTTAAATCCGTAAGGCAATCCAAAAATTGGAGGAAGAGAACCTTTAGAAAGGCTACTTGAATTTGTAAGATTCAAACTGTTTTTAGAAACCAATGAACCTATTATATTTGAAGCGTCTACGTTTACGGAGTTCGACTCGGTGTAAACACCGCCATAAAAGTTTGTATTATTTAATATAGTAAATTCACTACCTATTCCAATTGCAAGCCCATAGATAGTACTGGCATTAATATTTATACTTGACTCAGAATAGATGACACAGCCAGAGCTGATAGAGGTCCCAATTATGCAACTGCCTGATATTGTTAAGGCTCCCTCCGAAATAATATCAACATAGCCTGAGACTTGACTACCCCCGGATAAAGTAATGGAACCTGTTGACAAAATTTTTCCAGGACCTATTATAGAACAATTATTAAATGTTATTGGGCTCTCACTCATTAATGTATTTTGATTTAGCCCTGTCAGATTAATTGTTTGTCCAGAAAAAGATAATGTGGTTGTTCTCGTACCCCATGTCGGCCCATTTACCATTATTGCATTATTATTATTCGCTGCGTCAGTTAGTGTCACTCCAGATCCTTCGTTCATAGGCCAATATGCGACTAACCCAGTAGAGCTGGGATTAATGTTTTGCATCGAGGAAACTTCTGAGGCTGAAAATGCTCGATCCCATATTGAAACTTGATCCATTGATCCCTGATAATAAATCCCATTCCTCGCAGCATTGTAGCTGTTAGCTTCTGATCCATCAGCTAAAAAACCATAGCGATCTGTTCCAGAACCTAATTTAACATTTGTGTTGTAATAATTAACTTGGCTATCCAGCTCCCCATCAATATATATTTTTTTTTCATAAAGCTGTTCACTATCAAAAACCCAAACAACATGATGCCATTTATTATCCCTGATTGGAGCTGTACTCCACATATCATGGATACCTTGTGAAACTCCCCTAGTATGAAAGCCAATATAGTCTCCTTCGCCATTTGCGCTGGTATTTCGAATTCCAGCAATACAACTATAATACTCACTACGATCAAAATCTACAATAGACCAATCACCTCCATTTGATGGCACTTTGATCCAGGCTGAAACAGTAAGTTTTGATATTTGACCGGGTTCGGTATATTTCAAATTTTGGATGGCAGCATAATCATTTGATCCATCAAACGAAAGCATAGGTTCAGTACCACCCGAGCCATAAGACCCATTTACAGAGGACAATAAATTATCATAATAAGAGCGCTCAAAATCAGGGAAAGAAACAAGTGGAATTCCATGGAATATTCCATTATTACTTGGGTTAGATAAACTACTGTAGGCCTTGCTACTAGATGCTAGATTAAGGACACCATAATCACCATTAAAATAAATATCACCATCAATAGACGCACCTGAACTAAAAACACCACTAGCGCTCTGATTGTTTCCAAAAAAAACAAGATTAAATGCGTCTGGATATGAGCTTACAACTACACGAATATTACGCTCTACATCACTAATCCTTCCTTTGCTTTTAAGTAGACTAAAGTGCTCAAAAGGTAATGACAAACCGGTTTCATATTTACTCTCATCTATAGAGGTGAAAAATTGGCCATTATTCAACCTCCCGGACATAGTTGATAAGAGTGAATTATATGAAGATTTTAATGATTGCATACCATGCTCAAGGCCAAGAAGAGATAGGTTCCTCGCTTTTATATCCATTACATGGTATGAACTAGATCTTGTTTCAGTTGCCGAAAATCTTGCGAGAAAAAATGCAAAAAAACTAAGCAAAACAAAAATGCCTAATGTGGAGGCCATAAAGACAACGCCATTATTAGATTTTTTGAGTTTATTCAATTTATATTTCATTGGTGATAACTCATTTTTTTACCGTACCTAAAATTCTCAGGGAACACCCATGCTGAAAAGCTTATACTGTCCTCATCAGAAACAAAGCGAATTGTCATTTTTGAAAGGCGTATATTTTCCGCTTCATTTTCGGATATAATGCCAGAGGAAAGAGATATAATATTAAAAGACGAGTTGTAAAATTCAAATTCAGAATTATTATAGTTCGCATAACTTGATAAAACATAATCAACATTATTTTTCCGCAAAACGAAAGAGCCATTTGAATTTATTACATACTGTTTCTGATCTCCATTAGAATTGGATAAATAAAGGTTATTTTCATCAGATAGAGAAAAGTCTATTGGCTTAGACTGATTTTGGGCGTCTCGGTGCAAACGCCAAAATGATGATCGTGCCTCACTTATAAAGCTCTGTCTTTTTGTCTCCTCTATGTAAATACTTGCGCCCTGAAAAAGCATGTTGGCTGCCATAGAACCTATTATTCCAATAGCAAGAGTTACTAGAACCATCTCAATAAGAGTGAAACCTTTTTCAGTATAATTTTTCATACTATATGCCCGGAGTAATAATCATAGTATCAATGAGAGCAGATAGTGTTTTGTGAGTTATTCTAACTGTAACACTTTTATAGTTTGTTGGGACCACGCTTGTTGAGCTGAAACCATTAGACGGATCAATGTAATTGACAAAGACAGAGCTCCCAAATGCAGGGTATTCTGGGATTGACTCTATGGTATAATTGTGAAAATCATCTATATCATCCCAGAGCCATTTTGACCCCTCTGATATGGGGTCTTGAACCCAGCTCGGGTTATTTTGCAGAGTGCCCAAATTATTGTTTCCACTTACATCAATAGCTAAAGAACCGGTCCCTTCATTTAACCTCCAATAGCCAATTAATTTAGAAGCAGATGAATAACTGCTATAGTTGATGGAAACATTAAGCGGATTTCCTGCATTATATATCGTTGAAATTTCAGAAAAAGAAAGAGCGTTTTCCCATATGGCAAACTCATTAATAAACCCGCGGAAGGGAGTCTCGATGTGGTCGGTATTCCCAATGGTTACAGGGCTTGCATCAGAATTATCTAAATCACCACCCCAAACATTCCATGATTTGATATTAGTTCCGTTTATATAAAGTCTTACTTCCTGAGAATTACTTTGTTTATATGTGAGCGCAAAATGATACCACACATTATTTTGAATACCTGCATTGTGGACTTGAGTACCATCGTATTGCTGAGAATCAATGTAAATTTCGATAAATGGTCCATCTGTACCGATTTCTATATTATCATTATAGGGATCACTTGCTTTTGCGTACATGATATTGCTTGTTGCATGATTCGAATTAGCTGATAAGTCAGCGATACGCTTGAACCAGAAAGAGACTGAAAATTCAGACGGAGCATCAAGAGCATTGATATCCCCAAGCAATACTTCATCATTTACACCATCAAAAGATAACAAATGAGATACGGTATCTAAGCCCAAAGAAGCCGACCAAGGAGCCTCTATATTTTCATCAAAACGCCTAGAGCGTATTTCTTGTTGAAGGCTATTTAGGAGTACGGCCTGAACCGTTCGAAGCTCTGATTTAGTTCGCACCTCTTTCCCGGTATTTAGAGCCTGAAGAAAAATAAGAAAAGACATTGTGAGCAAAAGCAAGACCACCATTACTTCAATAAGGCTCATTCCCGAAATTGATTTTTGGAACGTATTTTTTAGTTTACAATCCATTTCCCAGTTAGATCTTTAATAGTAATAGTATTTGAATTAATTGAAATGGATCCACCGATTTTTAAATCACCAAGAGGCAAAAATTGTAATTCTCTGGATCCTCCGAAATTTGCAGAACTAATATCTACTTCAGAAAAGTTAGAGTTCCTAAAAGAAACAACTCCATTGGTACTGTTTGGGAAATTTGCAAGTACACTCCTGCCTCCATTTGGACCGATGTAAATAGTATAACTATCGCTTGGCAAAGAAAATACCATTGTTAGTGTATCATGTTTAGCAAATGCCATACTTCGCAGAATATCAATATCAGATGTTATTTGATCTATCGCTACTTGAGTGCGAATTTTATCCACTCCAAGTTTTGTCCTTGTGAGGCCAACACTAGCAAAAATAGCCAGAAAAGTAATTACAATGATTAGCTCCACTAATGAAAAACCACCTGCTGTGATTTTTGAGTATGATTTAATTTTTTTTATTTCTATCATGGCCGGTACACTGATCCTACGACCAAAGATACAATTTTAAATACTATGAGTAAAGGATTCTTCGTAGGAAGGGCTTTCCATATCAATGTCTTCGAGCGTTATAAAATAGCGTACTTCTCCAGTGACAAGTGTGTCATTATAGGTTCGATATGAAAACGGATTTCCATTTGAGTTTTTTGGAACCCCATTTTCAGTGAAGAGGCTATTGGGTGAAACACCTGGAGCCATGATTGGATCGATGGTTGTTTCTGCCCATTCATCATCCATTACGCTATCTGTATTATTCGGCGTTGGGGGAAAGTGCGGGTTCCCAGCCATGTGGGTTCGGTAGAAGTAATGAAAAAATGTTTCTCGAATTACATTCATGTTTGTACGATTTCTGTCAGCCTGTGTTTGATCTGTCAATCTACTGTACATTGGGAGTGCTGTACCAAGTAAAGTTCCCAAGATCGCAAGGGCCATCACGAGCTCTATCATCGTGTAACCTTTATTTTCAAAATCTAATATTTTCATTCTTCTATTATTTCCTGATCAGAATCTAAAAAGGCTCCGGGGTGAACCGGAGCCTTTTGATCATAGAACTTTAATTTTATTAAAACTTAGTTCGCTGATGTGTTTGCGTTTGAAGTTTCAGTTCTTCCACTGAGAGTACCTGTATCATCTCCTACGTCATCTGCGGAATTATGCTCATCAGACCACTTGTAAGTCCACTCATGGATTGAGTTATCATTTCTTCTGTGATAAATCTTACCATTTTTCGCTCCACCTGCTGCAGCAGCAAATGTCCACTCACCATCACTGGAAGGTTGCCCAGTTGCATTTGCATTGTAGGTTGTTGGAGGGGTTGCTAGCGCGCTAAATGGGTTAGAAGGCCAGTAACGACGTCCTTCTGACATTAGCTTTTCTGTAGCATGACTTTCAAGACCGGCTGTGATGGCTGAAATTACTGCATCTTCAGCAGCAGCCTCAGCAGCATTTACGGATGTCATGTATCTTGGGATCGCTACAGCAGCTAGGATTCCGAGAATAATGGTTACCATGATTAGTTCGATCAGTGTGAAACCTTTATTTGTCTTTTTCATTTTCTACTCCTTGTTTTTTATTTCTTTTATTGGTTATGTGGCTTTTTCTATTTTCTTTTTCTTGGTTTGGTATTCAAGTTTATGGTGCATATTTCTTGTAGTAATCCCCTGGGGATTCCAAGTCAGCAACAAAGATACATGGTGCAGAGGCAGCACTTCCTGCTCCGCCACCAGGGAC
>MDTB01122929.1_pt1 | contig 24668 bp, 25 predicted proteins | sample 811161 | NCBI WGS metagenome assembly MDTB01 (sample SAMN05326650, study PRJNA326480) | marine metagenome | isolation source: seawater | place: Mediterranean Sea | collected 2009
AACACTTTTAATTTTTTGAAAACTTTTACAATTTGGGACAAGGTGATTTATAAGCGTTTTAATCTCTTGATGATCGTCGTTATTTAAAAATAAAGCAGATTTAATTTCACAATTAGAATTTTCACCTTCCAAATCAATTTTTATATCTTGTTTATTAAACTTTAATCCTGAGGAAAATATGTAACTTGAATAACTAGAATTTGATTGAAGTTTTCCATTTAAAAATTTATGAAAATATCCATCGCTTCTCCCTGCTTGAATGCAAATATTTTTAAATTTCGCATTTTCTTTAATAATTACATTTTCATACGAATTGTTAAAAAATTTATTTTTTGATTTGTTGATAGTATATTCTATGGTGTGCAACTCAGAATTTTCATTAATGATTATTTTATTTTTATTATTCAAAATAGTATGAGATAAATTTTCGCTAAATAGATTGTATATAACAAGTACTTTTTCAAACTTATAATCTTTTTCTACTTCTAAATTATAACCATCGTTAGATAAAGCGTTGTTTAGGCAAACAAGGGAGTTGTTACTTATTTCTCTTGTAAAATTTTGTTCCTTAAAGGGTGTTATTTTAATTTTATTTTTATCCTCAAATTTAAAATCACTTTTTATTAACCTTCCATTTACAAGTAGAATGTAATTATGATCAAAATCATTAATTGATCTAAATTTGTGTTCTTCTGGATAGATGTCATTTATATCAATTTTTTTAAAGTTTTTAGAAAATATTTCCCTTAAATCAGAGAATTTCCAATCTTCATCTTTTTTTGTTGGAAATCCTTTTTTATTAAAAAATTTTAGATTTTCTATTCTATTGTTTTTATCTCCTTGATTTATAGAATTAATTTTATCAACTGCTTTAAGACTTATTTTAAAATTTTCTATCATTTAATTAATTTTTTTATAGCCTTTTTTTTCTAACTCTAATGCAAGCTCACTAGATCCCGATTTCACAATTTTACCAGATGATAAAACATGTACAAAATCAGGCTTTATATAATCTAGAAGTCTTTGATAGTGAGTTATGACTAAAAAAGATTTTTCTTTACTTCGGGATGTGTTGACACCATCAGCAATAGTTTTCAACGCATCAATATCTAAACCCGAGTCTGTCTCGTCGAGAATTATTAAGTTTGGATCTAAAATCTTCATTTGTAAAATTTCATTTTTTTTCTTTTCTCCTCCCGAGAAACCTACGTTAAGTTGTCTTGAAAGAATTTTTTCATCTATTCCAAGTTCATTTGCTTTTTCTTTAACTAATTTTAAAAACGCCAATGTATCTATTTCTTTTTCTCCCCTTGCTTTTCTGATGGTATTTAAGGAAGTTTTGAGAAAATTATTAGTATTAACCCCTGGAATCTCTAGTGGATATTGAAATGCTAAAAAAATTCCTTTTTGAGCTCTTTTTTCAACCGGAATGTCTTTTAAATTTTCTCCTTTGTATTTTAAATCTCCAGTAATTTCATAACCGTTTTTACCCGATAGTATGTTGGCAAGAGTACTTTTTCCGGATCCATTTGGTCCCATAATTGCATGGACCTCGTCTGGGTTAATTTTAAGGTTCAGGCCCTTAAGAATATCTTTTTTGTTTATTGAAGCTTTTAAGTTAATGATCTCTAACACTATCCCACACTACCTTCTAAACTAATACCAACTAATTTTTGAGCTTCTACGGCAAATTCCATTGGCAGTTGCTGTAAAACTTCTTTACAAAAACCATTTACTATCAAGCTGATAGCCTCCTCTTGATTAAGACCTCTTTGATTACAATAATATAATTGTTCCTCATTTATTTTAGATGTTGTTGCTTCGTGTTCAACTGTTGATGATGAATTTTTATTTTTAATATATGGAACTGTGTGAGCTCCACATTTATTTCCCATTAATAATGAATCACATTGAGTATAATTTCTTGAATTAAATGCTTTTTTGCTTATATCTACCAAACCTCTATAGGTATTGTCGGCCTGACCTGCGGATATACCCTTAGAGATAATTTTACTTTTTGTATTTTTGCCCAAATGAATCATTTTTGTTCCTGTGTCGGCTTTTTGGTGATTATTAGTTATTGCTATTGAATAAAATTCACCAACTGAATTATCTCCTTGCAGAATACAACTCGGATACTTCCAGGTAATTGCAGAACCAGTTTCAACTTGTGTCCAAGAAATTTTTGAGTTTCTTCCTCTACAGGCGCCTCTTTTTGTAACAAAATTATAAATACCTCCTACACCATTTTTATCTCCTGGGTACCAGTTTTGGACAGTAGAGTATTTTATTTCAGCATCATCTAGTGCAACCAATTCAACATTTGCTGCATGTAATTGATTTTCATCTCGCATTGGTGCAGTGCATCCCTCGAGATAACTAACATAACTGCCTTTGTCAGCAATAATAAGAGTTCTTTCGAATTGCCCTGTTTCAGATGCATTAATTCTAAAATAAGTTGATAACTCCATTGGACATTTTACCTTTGGGGGTATGTAAACAAAAGAACCGTCAGTAAAAACTGCCGAATTTAATGTTGCAAAATAATGATCAGTTAAAGGTATTACTGAGCCTAAATATTTTTTTACTAAATCAGGATGTTTTTGAATTGCTTCTGAAATTGAACAAAAAATTATTCCTTTTTTTGTTAACTCTTCTTTGTATGTTGTGGCGACTGAAACAGAATCAAAAACTGCATCAACCGCTACTCCACTCAATCTTTTCTGTTCTTGTAGTGGAATTCCAAGTTTTTTATAAGTTTCAATTAACTTTGGATCAACGTCATTTAAACTTTTAGGTTTATTTGAAGCACTTTTAGGAGCTGAATAATAATATAAATCTTGATAATCAATTTTTGGATATTTGGGTTTCTGCCAATTAGGTTCTTTTAATTTTTTTAATCTATCAAAGGCCTTTAATCTCCAATCGAGCATCCACTTTGGTTCTTTTTTCATTTTTGATATAAATTTTATAGTCTTGTCACTTAAACCCTTGGGTGCTTTAATATTTTCAATATCAGTAGTAAAACCATATTTATATTCTTGATTTGTATTTAAATTTTGATTTTTCATATTAATTTATATTTGAATTTTTTTCTTTTACGATGTCATTTAAAGTAACTTTTTCGAAAAAGTTATTTATATGTTTTTCCAAATCATCCCATAAATTATGAGTTATGCATTTAACTGTTTTTCCATTACAACTTTTTTTGGACTCTTTCTTGCAATTTAAAGTTTTTACCTGTTCGTCAACTGCAAAAATAATATTTGAAATTTTAATATCTTTTGGATTTCGTTCTAAAAGATATCCACCAGATGCTCCTCTGATACTTTTGACTAAATTTTTATTTTTTAATTTACCAAAAAGTTGTTCTAAGTAAGACAAAGAAATATTTTGCCTTAACGATATATCATTAAGACTGACGGGCTTTTGACTCTGATTTGCTGCCAAATCAGCCATTGCCATTACTGCGTATCTTCCTTTAGTTGTTAATTTCATATTTATCTTTATTTTAGGCGTATTTTTAATAATTCCTACTAAAACAATCAACTTTATAAAAAAAATAATTTGTCGCTTCTAAAACGTGCTATAAATCTATTTTTTTTTTGAAACTAATTATCATTAACATTTATGAAGCAAAAAAGTTTTGAAGTATTTATAGCTGGACCAGCGGGTCGCTTACAGGCTAGATATTTTAAAAATCAAAAAAAAGGATCTCCCATAGCAATTGTTCTTCAGCCGCATCCTCAATATGGCGGTACAATGAATAATATAATTGTTCAGGAGACCTATAATATTTTTGTTAAAAATGGCTTTTCTGTTTTGAGATTAAACTTTAGAGGTGTAGGTAAAAGTGAGGGAACATTTGACAATGGCCAAGGAGAACTTTCTGATGCAGCGGCTGCGCTTGATTGGATAGAAAGAGAAAATCAGGATTACACTCAATGCTGGGTCTCTGGATTTTCTTTTGGATCATTAATATGCATGCAGTTAATTATGCGAAGACCAGAAGTAACAAAGTTTATTGCAATAGCACCACAACCAAATGTCTATGACTTTACTTTTTTAGCGCCATGTCCGACCTCTGGACAGATAATTTATGGAGAAAAAGATGAATTAGTATCTAAAGATAGTATTAAAGAACTAAATAATAGACTAAAAAATCAAAAAGGTATTGAAGTGATTTTTTCTGAAGTTAAAAATGCAAATCATTTTTTTAAAAACAAAGAAGATGATTTAAAAAAAATCATGGATACTTATGTTGAAAAAAGTACCGAGCTTATTTAGCTAATATAATATTGCCTCCAGATGATGGTGATAAACATCCAGTTGTCTCTGGAAATGAAATTGGCTCTTTGAGATAAGATCTAATTGCAAGATAAGCGAACGCTTGGGACTCAACAAAATCTCCATTCACACCATAATCATCTATCGGTTCGAGAATAATATTTTTTGCTGTTCTATGTTTAATTCTTTCTATTAATGATTTGTTTTTTCTTCCACCACCAGAAATTAGAACTTTTAAAAAATTTTCTTTTACATTAGACAATAGATTAAATAAAGCTGCACCAATAATTCTTCCAGTAAAATCTGTTAGTGTTGCTGCTCCATCTTCAAGAGATAGTCCTCTTGCAAACGAAACATCAAAATCATTTACGTCTAAAGATAAAGTATTTTTGTTAGTTCTATTTGAATAAAGTTCTTGAGCTTGCTCTAAAATTATATCATTAGTTTTTCCTTTGCTTGCAAGAATACCGTCTTTGTCAAATTTTTTTTTAGAATTTTTTCTTAACCAAGAGTCTATCAAACAGTTACCTGGGCCAATATCTCTGCTTGCGAAATCATAAGGACAATAATTTCTAACAACTGTAATGTTTGAAATTCCACCAATGTTTAAAACACATGACGGAACTTCAATTTTATTTTGTTTTAAAATTAATTGATGAAAAATTGGAGTTAATGGAGCTCCTTCTCCGCCATTTTTTATATCATTTTCTCTGAAGTTATAAACAATGTTTTTATTTGTTAGTTGGCATAATAAATTACCGTCACCCAATTGTTTAGATATTTTTTCTTTAGGGCTATGATATATAGTTTGACCGTGGAATCCTACAAAATCAATCTTATTGTCAGCTGATAACTCTTTAATTATTTTGGCATGAAAAAATGTAATACTTTTTTCCAAATCTTTTAATTCTTCTAAAAAATCACTCAAATTTTTTTTCTTATTAATTTTTTCCTTTAAATTATGAATATTGCTATAAATTTCATTGTCATATTCAAAGTATTTATCCTTGATAAGTCCATAATTATTTATACCGTCAGAAACAATTATAGATGCATCCACACCATCACCAGATGTACCGCTCATTAAACCTAAAGATGTGTATTTCTTGGTCATATTTATATTTATTTATAGTAATTTTTGTATAATAGTAGCTTTAGCACAAAAAGTTCTATGAAAAATACCTTTTTATCTGAAATGAAATTAAGAGGTTTCATAAGTCAATGCACCGATTTGGAAAAGCTCGAAAAAATCTCACTTAAAAAATCAATAAAAGCTTATATTGGATTTGATAGCACTGCTCCAAGTCTTCACGTGGGAAGTTTAATGCAAATTATGGTTCTAAGACTTCTTCAAAAATATGGTCATCAACCAATAGTTTTATTAGGCGGCGGAACAACCCTTATAGGGGATCCTTCGGGAAAGGATTCTACTAGAAAAATTCTTAAACATAACGAGATAAAGAAAAATATATCGGGTATTAAAAAAATTTTTAATACACTGCTTCCATCTAAAAATAATAAAACTAAGACTATTTTTGTAGATAATTATAGTTGGCTTGGAAAATTAAAATATATTGATTTTTTAAGAGATGTTGGAAAACATTTTACAATTAATAAAATGCTAACGTTTGATAGTGTTAAGCTTAGATTAGATAGAGAACAATCTCTCAGTTATATGGAATTTAATTATATGATACTTCAAGCATACGATTTTTATCAATTGTTCAAAAAAAATAATTGTATTTTACAAATGGGTGGCTCTGATCAATGGGGAAATATTGTTAGTGGAACAGATCTAGTAAGGAGAATTTTACAGAAGGAGGTCTTCGGACTTACTACGCCATTAATCACTCTTGCCTCAGGTGCTAAAATGGGAAAAACCGAAAAAGGTGCAGTGTGGTTAAATAAAAAAATGTTTTCACCGTACGATTATTGGCAATTCTGGAGAAATACTGCAGACGGCGATGTTAAAAAGTTTTTATATTACTTTACAGAGCTAAGTGTGGATGAAATTTCAAATAAAACTGAAAACGAAAAAGATATAAATAAATTAAAGATATTGTTAGCGAATGAAGCTACTTCTATTTTGCACGGTTCAAAAGCTGCTAAAGAAAGTGCTCAAACAGCAAAAGATACTTTTATAAAAGGTGGTTTGGGAAAAAGTATACCTGAAAAGAGAATGAGTAAAAAAATTATCCTACAGGGGATTAATATTATAGAATTTGCTTTTAGAAATGGTTTGGTTGAATCGAAAAGTGAGGCGAGAAGAATTTTAAAAAATAATGGAATTAAATTAAACGATACTGTTATTCCTGATGATAATAGAATAATTGAAATGAATGATGTAAAAAAAGACAACTATATAAAATTATCTTTGGGTAAAAAAAATCACTTGAAAATAAAAATTATTTAGTATTTTTTTTCTTCAATGATTCTAAAGCTCTAGTAATAAATCTTGGTGTAAGTGTCTTAACCGGATTAACTGATGTCTTTAAATTGTTTGGTGGTCCTTTGATTTTAAAACTTATCCCAAAAACTCCTTCGCCGATTTTATTACCCACTAGTATATTGCCTACCACGGGAATTTTAGAAATTACATTGTTTAATGTTTTGGCTGGCACCAATGTGCCTCTTAAACTAGTTAAACCATTATTTTTTTCGACGTATCCATCTATTAATATAGATATCGATGGTCCAATCATAAAGATCTCATCAATATCCATTTTTTGAGGATTACTTTTATACTTAATCGAAAGTGTATCAAAACTAATACCATCACCTTTTAAAGTATCTGTAAGACCCTTAAGATCTGCAAGAGTCAACAATTTTGCCAGCGTCGGAGCTTTGTTTAATTTAAAATTATTTATAGTTAAGACATTTGAAGAATTTAATTTATCGAATTTTGATATATAATTTAAATTACCACCCTCTAAACCTTGAAAAAATTTATAATCACTCAGTAAAGGCATAGCAATGTCAGAATATACTTCTAAAATTTTATTATTACTTTTATCGTCTTTTTTTAATGAAATATCTAAATGATTATTATCTTCAAAATCACTTTTTGCAGAAATTTTTACAAATGAACCATTTTTAATTTTTCCAACAAGTCTAAAATTATTTATTGGAAATTTTGCACCTTTTAAGATTTTATTTATATCTACCTCTAAATCTTTTGAAATCTTCTTTAAAAAATTATTTTTACTATCCTTGCTCAATTCTTTAATTAAAAATTTTGCATCAAATATTTTTCCTTTAATGAGTACTTTATCTCTATTTAAAATTTGGAAATGGTTATTAATGGTATTATTCGTAGATGTCTTAACGTAAATTTCTTTAAAGTTAATTAAATTATAATTTTTGTCAAAATGAAGATTTTTAATCTGAAAATTATTATTTTTATCTTTTAAGATGAGATTTTGAATAAAAACATTTTTATTATTATTTACTAAAATTTTCGTTTTAACATCTAAAACATCCTTTTTTTCAAAGGAATAGTTCATCGCAGGAATCCTGGGTAAAATTGATGGGTTTTTTGTTTTAAAATCTAAAGTAACCTCATAATCCTTTTTTATTTTTTTAACATTAAGTTTTCCATCAAAAAAATCTCTATCTACATTTTTATTTTGGTTAAAACTCCAAGAGGTTTTGTTTAGATAAAATGATTCTTTTTCATATAAAAAATTTGCTATTAAATTATTAATATTATATTTATTAGATATTTTAATATTTGCATCTTTTATATTTCCACCAACACTTAAGTCTTTTTTTAATTTAAAATTTTCGTCAAATTGTAAATTTAAATCTTTTATTTGAAATCTTGCGGTTTTTATATTTTTAAAATTTTCCTCTTTGAAACCTATTTTCATGAAAACAGGTTTAATTTTATTGAAATCTAAATACATTGTTGAAAGTAGTACTTTTTTTATAACTAATTTCTTTTGTGTTAAAAATTCTAGATCAACATCCGTTCTCAATGATTTTAACGGAATAGAAGTTTTATAATAATAAATATTGGGATTTATAAACCTTACGAAAAGAACAAACTTTTTCACATCTAATAAAACTGATATTTTTTCAAAATCTAATTCAATATTAGAATTATGTTTTTTTATTTCAGATTTAATAATTTGATTAAATCTATTTGTCTCATAACCAAAAAAACTTAAATAAAATATTGCTATGAACAAAATGAATAAAATAAATAATATTGTTGAAAAAATCGTTTTTTTCACTATTTGCCTGTTCTAAAAATTGATCCCTCAATAAATTTATCGATACTTCCATTTAATACAGCGTCAGGATTAGTATCTTGAATGTTGTACCTTAGATCTTTTACAAGTCTATAAGGCTGTAAAACATATGATCTAATTTGATAACCCCATCCTATATCTGTTTTTGAATCCAGTTCCTTTTTGTTTTTATCTTCTCTTTTCTGGATTTCATTTTCATAAAGTCTTGCTTTTAACATTTTATAACATGTCTCCTTATTTTTATGTTGTGATCTTTCATTTTGACATTGAACAACTATTTTTGTTGGGAGATGTGTGATTCTAACTGCACTATCTGTAGTATTTACGTGTTGTCCGCCAGCACCACTGGACCTATAAGTGTCAATTCGTAAATCTTTTTCATCGATTACAATATCGATATCATCATCAACACAAGGATATATCCAAACGCTTGCAAAGCTAGTATGTCTTCTTGCGCCTGAGTCAAATGGTGAAATTCTTACCAGCCTATGAACACCTGATTCTTTTTTCATTAAACCATATAGATTTTCGCCTGAAATTTTAAGTGTAGATGATTTTATACCTGCCTCTTCCCCTTTGTGTTCACTAATCATTTCATATTTAAAATTTTTCTTATCAAACCATTTTAAATACATTCTCCTTAACATTTCAGCCCAATCCTGGCTTTCAGTACCACCTGCGCCAGCGTGTATTTCAAGAAAAATATCTAAATTGTCGTCTTCTCCAGAAAGAAAACATTTTATTTCAAATTGTTTTATTTCATTTAATAATTTTACAATTTTGTTGGAACAATCATTAAGAGTAGGATTGTCCGATTCCTCAAGTGCAAGATTATTTAAATCTTTTAAATTTTTAATTTCTTTTTCTGTAATATTAAAAAAATTAAATATTTTTTCTAGAAAATTTTTTTCTTTTAAGACTTTTTTGGAGTTATTTTTATCTTTCCAAAAGTTTTCTTTAAGAATTTCTTTGTTTAGTTGAGAAATTCTTTCAATGACATTATTTCCATCAAAGATACCCCCTGATGTTTGACATTGACTTTTCTGATAACTTTACGTTATTTTCAAAATTGCTCATTAGTAGAATCGTGTAAATTTTTTAAATTTATCACGTTTTTTTCCTAAATTTAAATTTTTTAATTTTATTTCCTCAACATTTTTTTCTTTAAAAGCCTCTGTAATAGACTTGGTTACACTAAAATCCATGAATTCTCCTTTATCATAATCTATAGAAAAAAAATTTATTGTTTCTGGAGCGCTAAAATTTTTAATTTCTTCTTTGTAAACTGCACTTTGAACAAATTTTTTAAATACAGGCAAAGCAGCTTTTGATCCAGTTTCATATTTACCTAAAGATTTTGGGTTATCAAAACCAATATATACTCCAATTGTTAAGTCAGAAGTCGAACCTATAAACCAAGCATCAAAGTTATCATTTGTGGTACCAGTTTTACCTGCTAATGGAACTTTAAGCGATCTTAATTTTTTTCCGGTTCCTCTCTGTATTGCTCCTTCTAACATAGAAGTCATTTGATATGCTGTCTCTTTGCTCAAAACTTGTTTATGTTTATTAATAATTTTTGGTGTAAACATTTCATTCTCATCATCACTAACAATTTTACATCCTTCACAATCTGCTTGGTCTGAATTAAAAATAGTTTTACCTCTTCGGTTTTGAATTCTGTTAATTAAAACTGGATTAACTTTTTTACCTCCATTAATAAATGTACAATAAGCATTAGTTAATTTTAATAGTGTTGTTTCATTTGAACCAAGAGATACTGATAATAGTTCTGGAACATTTTCATATATATCTAAAGTTTTTGAAATTTCTGAAATTTTTTTAAAACCAACACTTTGTGCAACTCTTACAGTCATTAAATTTCTTGATTTTTCTATTCCCTTTCTCAAGGTTGATGGCCCATAAAACTTCTTTCCGTAATTTTCTGGCTTCCAATTTTTTAAACCTTTACCTTGTTCACTAACAAAAGGCGCATCAAGAATTATTGAGTTTGGTAAAAAACCATTTTCAAGTGCTGCTGAGTAAACAAAAGGTTTAAAAGCAGATCCAGGTTGTCTTTTTGCTTGTGTTGCTCTGTTAAACTCACTAGAGACAAAACTATAGCCTCCAACTAATGCTTTAACTTTTCCGTTATGTGGATTCATTACTACTATACTTCCATTAACTTTCGGTAATTGTTTTAAGGTCAAATTTCCTTTTTTTTCTTTTTTAACAAAAATTAAATCACCAATTTCAAATAATTTTGTAAAAGTTTTTCTATTAGTCCATTTAAGATTTTCAAAAAAAATTTTTTTATTAATATTATTATCAATAATTCTAAGATTTGCTTCATACTCACCTACTTGCAATACTTCAGCTATTTTCCAATTTAAAGTTTCGTCAATCAGTAAATTTTTAATTTTTTTTTCCCAATTAGGATTTTTTTTTGTATTTGTTATTGGTCCTCTCCAACCATGACGTTTATCGTATGACTCAATACCAAATCTTAAAGCTTTAAGAGCCTCTATTTGATATTTTCCATTAAGAGGAGTGCTTATTGAAAGTCCTTCAGAATATAGTTTTTTAAATCCATAATCTGAACTAACTATTCTTCTTACTTCTTCGGTATAGGATCTTGCTTCTTTAATTAGGGATATTTTTCTTTTATTTAATTTAATTTTTGACTTTGAAAATTTTTTAAATTCTTTATTTGTTATATATCCATTTTCCTTTAAATTTTTTAAAACTAAATCTCTTCTTAATTTCGCAAGTGTTGGTGATTTGTATGGATTATATTTACTTGGAGCTTTTGGCAGGGCTGCCAATAAGGCAGATTCGTTGTAATTAAGTTCTTTAACTGATTTGTTAAAATATTCAAGACTAGCAGACGCAACACCGTAGGTACCTTGACCAAGATAAATTTCATTTAAATATAACTCTAGAATTCTTTTTTTTGTATATGCTTTTTCAATTCTAAAAGCTAATATGGCTTCTTTTATTTTTCTTTTTAGAGAAACTTCATTTGTTAGTAAAAAATTTTTTGCTACTTGCTGTGTTATTGTCGATGCGCCCTCAAGTCTTTTGTTGTTTAAAATATTTTTTATATTTCTCACAAAGGCTCTAGTAACCCCTTTTGCATCAACACCTGGATGATCAAAAAAATTTTTATCTTCTGCGGATAAGAAAGAATTAATAACTTTATCGGGAATTGATTCAAATGGTATGAAAAGCCTTTTTTCTAGAGCATACTCGGCAATTAATTTTCCTTTATCATCATAAACTCTGCTTAGAACAGAAGGTTCATAATTTGATAATTTTTTGAAATCAGGAAGATCGTGAGAAAAGTACCAAAAAGCAGAGAATATCATAAAGACCCCTCCAATAAAGGCAGATATTAAAATTTTAAATGTTCCAGAATAAAATTTTTTCATTAGTGTATATTCCCATTAATTTATATAAACCCTTATATTTTGGCTATCTTATGGCAACTCAAAACGATAAATTTCCCATTTAATATAAGTAAAAAAAATGTATAATATATCTTTGAGAATTTATGACAATTAAATCAAATAATACTAAATTTAAATCAAAATTTATGAACAGGTTTTATTTTATATGCAGAAAAATTTATATATCGATGCATCGCATCCAGAAGAAACTAGAATTGTGCTTAAATCAGAGACTAATATTGAAGAATACGAGTCTGAAAATAAGAACAATTTAAATTTAAAAAATAATATTTATTTAGGAAAAGTAAGTAGAGTTGAGCCTTCTCTACAAGCCGCTTTTATTGATTTTGGTAGAGAACGCCACGGATTTCTTGCTTTTAATGATATTCAATCTGATTACTACCAAATACCTACTGAAGACAAAGAAGAATTAAAAAAAGCAGAAGTTAAAATACGTGAAGATCTGAAAGAAAAAGAAAAAACTGAAGAAAAAGTTGAAGACCAAACCGAAAATTCAAATGAAAATCAGAATATCTCGAAAAATACTAATGGCAATAATAATGAAACAAAATCCCAGGATTCTAACAACTCAGAAAATATCAGAGAAAAGTTAAAGAATAGATATGGTATAAGAAGATATAAAATTCAAGAAGTTGTAAGACCGGGTCAGGTTCTATTAATCCAAGTCATGAAAGAGGAAAGAGGTCAAAAAGGTGCCGCTTTAACAACTTTCGTTTCTTTGGCTGGAAAATATATAGTTTTAATGCCCAATACGGCTAAGGGTGGAGGTATATCAAGAAAAATTTTTAATTATGAAGACAGAAATAAAATTAGAGAAATTCTTAAAAATATAGAAATACCATCAAATATGGGAGTAATAGTTAGAACTGCTGGCTCAAGGAAGACGAGAAATGAAATAGATACTGACCTTCAAAATACAATATCTCTTTGGGAAAAAATTAAAAGTAAAGCAATAAATTCAACTGCACCAATACTGATTCACGAAGAAGGAGATGTAATAAAAAGAGCATTGAGAGACATATATGATAATGAAACTAAGTATATTCATGTTGAGGGAAATGACGGGTATCAAAAAGCTAAATCATTTATGAAAGAATTTATGCCAAGAAATTCAAAATATGTAAAAAAATACCGTGGTAAGATACCTTTGTTTCATAGCGCTGGTATAGAAAAGGATTTAAATAAAATTTTCGAGCCATTGGTAAAATTAAAATCTGGAGGTTATCTTGTTATAAATCCTACCGAAGCATTAGTTGCTATAGATATAAACTCTGGTCAATCAACTAAACAAGTAAATATTGAAAAAACTGCGCTGAACACTAATCTTGAGGCGGCAGAAGAAATAGCAAGACAAATCAAAATAAGAGATCTTTCAGGTTTAATTGTAATAGATTTTATAGACATGATGGCTTTTCATAATAGAAGAATGGTTGAGAGAAAAATGAAGGAAAAGTTAAAACTTGACAGAGCTAGAATTCAGGTTGGAAGAATAAGTAACTTTGGACTTCTGGAAATGACAAGACAAAGACTTAAAGAAAGTTCAATTAAATGGGAAACTAATTTATCCATGGAGTCATTCGCACAAAAAATTGTTAAAAAAATCGAGATGCTAGCTTTTTCAAATAAAACAAAAATAATAAGTGCTTTTGTGCCAGAAAAAGTAAGTATTTATTTAGCATCTTTTTTTAAAAATGAAATCACTTTTTTTGAAAAAAAATATAAATTTAAAATAAATATAACTCCTGATAGTAATTTAATTATTCCAGAGTATAAAATTCATTTATTAAATAAAAATAAAAAAATAATTAAACAGATAGAAAATTTCAAAAAAATTGGTGAAGTATTTAATAAAAAAAATAATATTATCAAAATTAATTCTTCTGCTCGAAAAAAACCTACTCAGGACGCATATAAAAATAAAACAAAAGATACTAAAGGTTTAGGAAAAATTCTTTGGGTAAGAAGAAAAAAAAAATCAAATTAAACCTTTAAAAGTACTACTGGGTGACCCATAATTTTGTTGCTTAATTCTTCCGGCTAAATATGATTTTCTTCCAGCTATAACTGCGTGCTTCATGGATATGGCCATCAATATTGGATTTTTTGCTTTTGCTATAGCGGTATTAACAAGAACACCATCGCATCCAAGCTCCATAGCAATTGTAGCATCAGATGCAGTTCCAATACCAGCATCTACGATAACAGGTATTTTTGAATTATTTTTTATAATGGATAGATTTAGTTTGTTTTTAATTCCTCTTCCTGATCCAATTGGTGAAGCCAATGGCATAATCGCAGAAGCTCCGTGGTCTTCTAATTTTTTTGCCATGATAGGATCATCTGAACAATAAACCATTACTTTAAAACCTTCTTTTACTAAAATTTTCGTAGATTTAAGTGTTTCAATCATGTCTGGGTATAAAGTTTTTTTATCACCAAGAACTTCTAATTTTACGAGTTTCCATCCTCCCATTTCTCTTGCCAATCTTAAAGTTCTCAAGGCTTCTTCAGAATTGAAACAGCCTGCTGTGTTTGGCAAATAAATGATTTTCTTAGGATTCAGATAATCCATCAATACTGGTTTTTTTTTATCTAAAATATTTACTCTTCTTACCGCAACAGTGACCATGTCTGCGCCTGATGCTTTTACAGCCTCTGCAGTTTGTTTAAAGTTTTTATACTTTCCGGTACCTACAATAAGTCGAGATTTAAGAATAATTTTTCCTAATTTAAGATTGTCCAATTTCATTTATCCTCCGCCTATGAATTGAACAATTTCAATTTTATCATTATTTTTTAAGATTTTTTTTGCATAATTCTGTTTTGGCAAAATCGTTCCATTCAGCTCAATTGCGATCTTTTTTTCCTTTAATTTATATTTTTTTACCAGATCTCTTACGCTGATATTAGTTAGTATCGATATTTTTTTTCCATTTAATTGTATTTTTGCCATAATTGAGATATTTTTGATTTTTATTATATCAAAATGATTCAAAAAATCCTTGTTATAAATGGACCTAATTTAAACTTACTTGGAACCAGGGAAAAAGAAAAATACGGGAATACTTCCATTAAAGATATTCAAATAAAATGCGAGGAACATTGCAAAAAAATTGGTATTGAAGTAGATTTTAAACAATCAAATGTTGAGGGTGAAATAGTAAATATTATTCAAAGTGCTAAAGATAACTATCAAGCAATCATTATAAACGCTGGCGGTTACACACATACCTCTGTAGCAATACTTGATGCTTTACTTGCTATAAAAAAACCTACTATTGAATTACATATAACAAATATTTACAAAAGAGAGGATTTCAGGCATAAGTCATTGATTAGCAAAGCTGCTGACGGCATAATTTGTGGCTTAGGTGTTGAGGGATACATTATGGCGATCGATGGAATTAAAAAAATTTTAAAAAATGAAAATTGATAAAAAATTAATTAAAGAATTAAAAGATTATCTAGAAGAATTTGGTTTATCAGAAATTGAATATCAAGAAGGATCGAAAAAAATTAAAGTTGCAAAAAATTTAACTTCAAGTGTTAATGTTACTGCTCACAAACCGGGTTTAATAAAATCTAAAGTAGATGAAAGTGGAACAAAAATAGTTTCTCCTATTATTGGAACTGCTTACCTAGCCCCCGAACCTGGAGGAAAAAAATTTATTGATGTTGGACAAAAAATTAAAAAAGGACAAACTATTATGATTGTTGAAGCAATGAAAACGATGAATCATGTTCCATCAACCTCAGATGGTGAAGTTAAAAAAATTTTAGTTCAAGATGGTCAGGCTGTAGAGTTTGGTCAAACTTTAGTTGTTTTAAAATAATCGATGTTTAAAAAAGTTTTAATCGCAAATAGAGGAGAGATTGCAGTTCGAGTAATACGGGCTTGTAAAGAATGGGGAATTGGAACAGTTGCTGTACATTCTGACGTGGACTCCGAGTCTATGCATGTTCGTTTAGCCGACGAAAGTGTTTGTATAGGCTCTCATCAACCTCAAAATAGTTATTTAAATATTCCTGCTATTATTTCTGCTATAGATGTCACTGGCGCAGAGGCCGTCCATCCAGGTTATGGTTTTTTATCAGAAAATTATAAATTTGCAGATATGATACAAAAACATGGAATAAAATTTATAGGACCTAAGGCTGAAATTATAAAAAAAATGGGAGATAAAATTGAAGCAAAAAGAATTGCAAAGCAAAATGGTTTACCAGTGATTGAGGGATCTGAAGGTGGAGTAAAAAATGCAGATGAAGCAAAATCCATTTGTAAAACAATTGGTTATCCAGTTTTGATAAAAGCATCCGGTGGAGGTGGCGGTAAAGGAATGAAAGTTGTTGAAAGTGAGAATGATTTAGATGAATTATTTTCATTAGCACGACTAGAGGCAAAAAAATATTTTGGAAACGAAGAAGTATATATTGAGAAGTATTTTAAAAATCCAAGACATATAGAGGTTCAAATTATGTCTGGTAAAAATAGAACGGTTCATTTAAACGAAAGAGATTGTTCTGTACAAAGAAAACATCAAAAACTGATTGAAGAAACACCCAGCCCAGTTTTGAACGAAAGTACAAGATCCGATTTATTAAATAAAACAGTAAAAATGGTAGAAGCATTAGGTTATGAAGGTGCTGGAACGGTAGAGTATATTTACGAAAATGGAAAATTTTATTTTTTAGAGATGAACACTAGAGTTCAAGTTGAACATCCGGTAACTGAAGTTCAAACCGGAATTGACATAGTAAAAGAGCAAATATGGGTTGCTTTCTCTGGTCAAACAGCCCTCCAACAAAGCGATATTACTGCAAGAGGACACACTATAGAATGTAGAATTAATGCTGAAGATCCTTCAAAAAATTTTCAACCCAGTCCAGGAATAATTTCAGTATGTCACCAACCGTCAGGATTTAGAACACGAGTTGATGGGTCAATATTTCAAGGATGTAAAATTACACCTTATTATGACAGTCTTATATGTAAATTAATTTGCAAAGGAAGAAACAGAACAGAAGCTATACAAAGAACAATGAGATCTCTAAATGAGTTTGTGATTGATGGAGTATCAACCACAATTGACCTTCACAAAAAAATACTCTCTCATGAAAAATTTATAAGCTCTGAATTTGATACTAATTGGTTGGCAAAGGAAAAATTTTATTAAAATAATTATTTAAATTGATAATTGACAGTTTAAATGATATTAAAACTTAATTATGGGATACCCAAAAAAGCATAGAGGAAGACGTAAAATCGGCTCAAAAAAAAGAAGAGCTAGAAAAAGAAACAAAAAAAGATAGTCTAACTCAAAATGGAAACGAGAACTCAAATTAAAAAGTTGAGTTTATGGATATTTATAATCCCTTTCGTAGCAATAAATTTGTGCTTGTTTATCTCTGTAAATTACCAAATTTTTGATAATACTTTTTTAAGTGTCGACCAAATTGGTCGTTCAGGAAAAACTTTTCCTTATTTTGATGGTGGTGTATCTATAAGTCGAACAGCTAGAACTTATCCAACATATCTTATATTTAAACCTTCAATGATTTTTGCATCTATATTGCTAATAATATACTGGATTAAAACTAACAAATTGATAAATCTTTATCAAAACTTAGAAAATAAAAATAATCTTTTTAAGACGTTTGGAATTTTGTCTGCGGTATTTCTTATAATTCATTCTTTATTGCTTGGTGTCAAATTCGATTATGACTTATATAAGTTTTTTAGAAGATTTGTTTTATTAGGTTTTATTATTTTTGAAATCGTTGCTCAATCTCTTTTAGTTTATAGATTATTTAAATTAAAAAATTTAATTTATAATTATATAAATAATTATGTTTTGTTTTTAAAAATATTTTTAGTCACAGTGCTGGTAATTGTTGCGTTAATAAGTTCCCCAATAGTAGTGACTAGCGGGAATGTACATTTTAAGCACGCTTTGGAATGGAATTATTTTGTAGGTGTAATATTATTTTATTTATTAACTTTTCTATTTTGGAAAAAAAATTAAAACCCTTGTCTACACACCTTTCGGTGCGCAGACTTAAGTTTTGGTTCGTTGTTGTATGCGCTACCACCGAACCTCCCGCTCCACAATTTTAGCGCTACTCTGTGGAACTTTCTGCCCTTTAAGCTTGGACCTCTCGGTTTTTCCCTAAATGGCCAGTTGGGAGTTGCCTCCCAATTCATTTCATTAAAACATATTCAAAAAAAAATGACATCACTTTTTAGTTGTTTTTTTTTACGGTCTGTTAGTTGTGTGGATAATTTTTTTCTGTCTTATCTATCCATCCTCCTCCAAGAACTCTTTCGCCTAAATGATCACGTGAATAAAAAACACAGGCTTGCCCCGGAGAAATACCTTTTTCGTCTTCTAAAATTTCAACTAATGCAGAATTTTTTTCTGAGGTAAATTTAGCTTTCAATAATTTTCCAGTAGACCTAACTTTAATATAAATATTTTTTTCAAAAACTTTCATGTCTGATAAAAAATTTATATCTCTCAAATAAATCTTTTTCACATTTAAACTCTTTTGAGGACCAACAATAATGGTATTATTTTTTGAATTAATATCAATAACATATAAGGGTTCTTTATTGGAAATCTTGATTCCTTTTCTTTGGCCAATAGTATAATTTATAATACCCTCATGAGAACCTAATTTTGTTCCATTTAAATCTAATATATCGCCTTTCTTGAAAGACTGTGGTCTATATTTTTCTATTACGGCTGCATAGTTTCCATTTGGTACAAAACATATATCTTGACTATCAGGTTTTCCTGCAACATTAAGTTTTAACTTATCTGCAATCTTTCTTGTTTCAGATTTGTTAATTGATCCTAGTGGAAATCTTAAATAGTCAAGTTGTTCCTGTGTAGTGCTAAATAAAAAATAACTTTGGTCTCTGTCTTTATCTTCTGCACGATACATAGCACCGCTACCATTGTGCTCATATCTCAAAACATAGTGTCCTGTAACTAAAGCATCTGCTTTAAGTTCTTTTGCAAATTTAAATAAATCTCTAAATTTAACAGTCTGATTGCATTGAACGCAAGGTATTGGAGTCTCTCCAGACACATAGCTATCTACGAAAGAGTCTATAACTTCAGCTTTAAATTTTTTTTGATAATATAAAATTTTATGTTCAATATCTAAAGTTTCTGATACTCTTTTGGCATCTATAATATCTTGACCAGCACAACATTGTCTTCCTTTAGTCGATGGTGAGATATCGTCATATAATTTAAGGGTAATTCCTGTAACATTATAACCTTCACTTTTCATCAAACCAGCCACAACTGAAGAATCAACTCCTCCAGACATAGCAACAACTATTTTTGTATCTTTTGGCGACTTTTTTATACCTAGTGAGTTATTCATAAACTGATATATATTATAAAAAAATAAATCTTTCCATTATGCAATTTGATCTTGAGCCTGGTAATTTTGTAATAAACCCATCCCAAAAAAACTGGGGAATTGGTCAAGTTCAATCAATTATTAAAAACAAAGCGACTATAAACTTTCAAAATGTCGGAAAGCAAGTAATTAATCTTGAAAACGTGGATTTAGAAAAGGTTGAAAATGAACAATAATGAATTGAAAGAAGTGGCAGAAGGATTAATTAAAACCACAGAGATAGCAGGAAATAAATCAATTGAACTTTACCAAAAAGGATTAAAAAAAATTATCAAACCAGATAATTCTCCCGTAACTAATGGAGATCTTGAGGTTAACAAAATGCTTACAAAAAAAATTAATGAATTAACTCCGAATATTCCAATAGTTTCCGAGGAAACTGTTAATTTACAAAAAAAAAATACGCTTAAAACTTTTTGGCTGATTGATCCAATTGATGGTACGAGAGAATATATTGCTGGTCAAGATGAGTATACGATCAACGCAGCACTGATTTTAGATTATACACCTATTATTGGATTGGTAGGCGCTCCAAAAAAAAATAGATTATTTTATTCTTACGGTAAAGGTAATTCTTATATGATCGAAAATGGAAAAACGATTAAATTAAATTGTGAAAAAAAAAGTGCTAAAGGAAAAATTGTTGCAGTAACGAATAGCTCAAGACCTTCATCTATGATACTTGAAATGCTGAATAAAAACAAAGTAACATCTTGGACTCCAATGCATAGTTCATATAAATTTTGTGTGATAGCTATAGGTGAATACGATTTTTATGCAGCCAAAGAAAGAGCATACGAATGGGACTATGCGGCGGGTCATGCTGTGGCTGAAAATGCAGGAGCTATAATCACAACTCTTGATAATATTCCATTTAAGTACGGTAAAGATGATTATAAAAACCTAAGTCTAATGATTAAACGTAGTAAAACTCTAGATGCTTAAAACAATTTCAATAATAGTTGTTTCTGTATCGTTATTTGGTCTAATAGTTTTCATAATGGTAAAAAATATTATGAAAAAAAGGATAGAATACTACCTAAAATTAAATGAAAAAAAGAATAAATCTAAATAAGTTTGAATAGTTGGTTAAATTCTTTTTGCTCCATAGAAAGTATCTGTTTTGAAATATCATAACTAAACCCAGATCTTGCTAATATTCCCATATCTTTTTTATAAAATAATTCTCTATTCGCTGCAGGACGCATTGGACCTATTCTTCTCTTTTTGCAAATTTTCATAGCTGAGACAAAATCTGGGTTTTCTTTTTCGTTTTTAATTTTTTCTATACTCAATTTAATATTTTCTCTTGTTATTCCTTTTATTCTTAGTGAATTGCCAATTTTATTAAGAGAGTAACCTCTTCGAAAAAACATTCTGGCTTTTGCATCAGAATAGAGTTTGTCATTTAAAAAATGATTCTTTTCTAAATTTAATACAATGTTATCTATGATTTCTGTTATTTCTTTTTTGACTTTTGAGCCTTGAAATTTTGTTAAATATTTCTTTAAAAGATAAGTTTTTGTTTGTTGTTTTGACGGATTATACTTCTCTATATAAGAGTATGCTAAATCTCTTAAATTTGCAGTTAAATCTTCAAATTCTTTTTTATTTGATATTGGATCCATTGCTTTTATATTATACAAGTTTTTATGATTGAAAATTTTTTATCATTTTTAACTTACGAAAATATCTTCTATATAGCAAATATAGGTGTCATTCCCTGTTGGTTTTTACTAATTGTTTCACCAAACCATATAATTACAAAATTTTTTGTTAAATCTTTGGTAATACCTCTTATGTTATCCACAGCCTATATATTTATAGTATATCAGATTTATGTAACTGAAAATATTTTTGAAGTTTTTAATATTTATTTAGGTCTTAACGAACTTTATGCTCTTTTTTCAAACGAAGCATTTCTTTTAATCTTTTGGCTACATTTTTTATCAATTAATTTATTCGTTGGTAATTGGATAGCAAATGATGGACGGATATACATGGTTTCTAAATTTTTAGTGGTTATTGCATTAATTCTAACTTATTTAACAGGCCCAGTAGGTCTGGTCGTCTATTGGTTTTTTAGAATTTTATACTCGAAGAAAATCAACTATTATGACTAAGCATATTGAGTTTTATTTTGATTTTAGCAGTCCTTATGCGTTTGTTGGGTATAAAGAAATAAAACGTTTAGAAAAAAAAAATTCATTTAAAATTAAATATATGCCTGTTTTTTTGGGAGGACTTCATAATTCTGCTGATATAATCCCTGCGGCTTTTAATAAACTCAAATCAAAATATATGGTTAAAGATACAAAACTATTGTGTGAAAAAAAAAATATTTCATTCAACTTCAATTCATATTTTCCGATCAAAACAGTTAATTTTATGCGTGGGGCTATTATTGCAAAAATTGATAATTTTGAAAAAATCTATATAGAAAAAATTTTTAATTCAATATGGAAAGATGGTTTGAATATGAATGATCAAACGGTAATAAATAAAGTTTTAAAAAATTTGGATCTAAATCCTGAAATATTTTTATCAAGAGTTGGAGATCAAAAAATTAAAGATAAATTAAGAAAATTGACAGATGATGCTTTAAAAAAAGGTATTTTCGGTGCGCCTACTTTTATGGTAAATAAAAAGATTTTTTGGGGTCAAGATAGATTGTTATATGCAATTGATGAAGTTAAAAAATAAATTATTTTTTTTCTTTTCTCACAACCTTGAAACCTTGATTTACTAAAGATCCAAAACCTCCATTTACATGAGCAATATTTTCATAACCCATATCCTTAAGTGTTTTCGTTGCAAGAGCAGATCTCATACCGGCAGCACAAAATAATATTAATTTTTTTTCCTTAGGAAATTTTTCATTATTAAAGTACTGACTTTTGGGATCTAACCAAAATTCAAGCATTCCTCTGGGTATATGCAAAGCATCTTTGATTGCACCATCTCTCCATAATTCTCTGATATCTCTTATATCAATTAAGGTACATTGATTTTTATCTTCTAATTCTTTTACCTCATTTGCTTGAAGTGTTTTGATTTCTTTTAAAGCACTATTAACTAATTCTATTGAAGATTTAATATTCATTGCTGATAATATAAACTATTATATAAATAATTAAAATGAGAGAAATAAAAACAAATAAAAAAAACCGTTTTTCCAAGATCTTTACCAAAATATGCCGAATTCTAGGTTTTGAGATTATAGACCAAAGTAATTTTAATGTACCAACATTAAATAAATCTTTGAATGAAAATTTAAGTACACCTGGAAAAAATTCTATAACTTTACCCTTAGGAAAAGTTGATATAACCAGACCAGTAAAATCTCTTGATATAATTTTAAGAACATGCATGACCGTTAATATGCTTACACAATCAAAAAAAAGAATTTTTGAAAAAAGTAAAGAAGAATACACAAAAAGAACTTTGATTTCACTAACCAAAAGTGTGGTTTATGCAAAAAATATATTTAAAAATACTAAATTTAAAATACATATTATTGATCATAATTCAAAAAAAAATCAACTAGATGAATTAAAACGAATTTTAAAAGGCTCGGGAATTAGTTTTGAATTAAACAATTTAAATTTAAATAAATTTTCAAGTCAAATTAAAAAAATTAATGAAGAAAACAAAGAAGTAACTAACAATCAAAAATCAAATATGTCTAATATTCACCAATCCATTTTGTTGGCAAAAGAAAAAAGTGAAGATTTAACATATTTTGTTGAAGATGATTATATTCATGATTTAATTAGCATAACTGAAATTTTATTTGCTTATGAAAAATTTGCTTCGATTACAAATAAGGAATTAATTATTTGCCCTACTGATTATCCTTATTTGTATACAGAGACTGAAAATACAAAAGTTTTTTTAGGAAATAAAAGACATTGGCGTAAAATCGATCAATCTTTATGTACATTTCTTACAAGTAAGGAAATAATTGAAAAATATATGAATGAATTAATTAGCATGTGTAAATATGAACACTATCCATTTGAAAAACCTTTACACAAAATCTACAAAAATGAATTATGTATATCTCCCATACCCTCTTTAGCAGTTCATTTTACAAATATTAACTCAATTTATGGTGTGTCTCCAAACGTAGATTGGAAAAGATTGTGGGAAGAAAATGAAAGTTAAAGTTAATAAAAAAAATCCAAATTTTAAATTAGCCTCCACAAGTAAAAAAATATTTGATTCTTCGAAGATAAAAAGTGGTTTAATTATTTACTTTTACCCCAAAGATAACACCCCGGGTTGTACCTTAGAAACTAAAGATTTTTCTAAACTTTACAAAAAATTTAAAAGGTTAAACTATGAAGTTGTTGGTATTTCAAAAGACAATATGAATAGTCACATAGCATTTAAGAAAAAGTACAAAGTCTTATTTAATCTTCTATCAGACGAAAAAGTAAAGGTTCAAAAGAAATATGGTGTTTGGGCTTTAAAATCGTTTATGGGGAAAAAATTTATGGGAACAGTAAGATCTACTGTGGCTATAAAAAAAGGAATAGTTTTAAAAACTTGGTCAAATGTTAGGGTAAAAGGCCATGCCCAAGAGGTTTTAGATTTTATAAATTCTCTATAAATTAAAAGGCCCAGACTAAAAGTCCGGGCCTTTTCTTTCTCCACCTAACGAAAGGGAGGGAAGATAGAGAATTATTTAATCTCTTATTCCGTAAGCGATTACACCAACTTCGGACTTATCAGTTCCAAGCCTTTCAGCTTCTTTACTGATTCTAATTCCAATAGTCATTTTCATGATTGACCATACAATGTATGACACTACGAAAACGAATATTACTACCGAAATCGTTCCTAAGAATTGTGAACCAAAACTTACTTCGGTATTAGTAAATGGAACCGCTAATGTACCCCATACTCCAGCAACTAAGTGTGCAGGAATAGCACCAACAACATCATCTATTTTCATTTTGTATAGTAGTTTTGTTGAGTAGTACATTAATACACCAGCTATTGCTCCAATAAAAATTGCAGCAAGTGGGCTTGGCGCCAAAGGTTCGGCTGTAATACCAACTAGACCTGCGATCGCTCCGTTAAGCATCATGACTACGTCTGTTTTACCACCCGCAAGTCTTGATACAGCAGCGGCAGCTAAAACACCACCACCAGCAGCTAAATTAGTATTTATGTAAATTGTTGCAACAGCGCTTACATCTTCAAGAGTACCAGCAGC
>MDTB01014184.1_pt1 | contig 24667 bp, 24 predicted proteins | sample 811161 | NCBI WGS metagenome assembly MDTB01 (sample SAMN05326650, study PRJNA326480) | marine metagenome | isolation source: seawater | place: Mediterranean Sea | collected 2009
GGTTTGTTTAAACTTACAGATCAACTTTTACAAGGCAAAGACATTAGAAGTGCATTATACAGTGCAGGCAAAACTGGTGCATTGGCCGCTGGTGCAAGCACCTTAGGAGACCTAGTACGTGGTGGTGAAGCAGTTGCTGATACTGGTGCAGGTGCAACAACTGGTGGATCACAACAAGGCGCATTTGCTGGTGGAGGAAATAGTCTCGACGGAATTACCGATGTTGACGCACAAACTGGACAAGACATGAGAGCCGCTGGTATACAAGATATTGCAGGTGCTACCAGTATAGATGATATTGTTGCTGATTTTGATGGTAAACTATCAACTGCTGAAATGAACATGATACAGGATTTGCCAAATCAAGACGGCATACCACAGAATGTAATTGACCAATACAATGCACAACTAGGACCTATGTATGATGAAAGTGGACTGAACCTATCATCTTTCCAGCCAGGCCAACCTTTAACACCAGAACAAATGGATGGATTGATTGACCTTCCAAATCAAGACAATATTCCTGACGATGTAATCGATCAATACAATAAACAATTACAAAGCCATTTAGACGGTACAACTGCTAGTGGTGTCGAAGATCCTGATGAAATAAGTGGCGGAACAGGTGCTGATAGAACAGCAAATGCTCAAAGTGGTAGTGTAGCGGATAAAGTTGCACAAGGCAGAGCAGACCTACAAGCAAAAGCTGATCTGGTTGCACCGGGTGGTACAGGTGAAGGTATTTTAGTACGTGGTGACATACCAATTACAGATCCAGAACTAATAGATCAATTTAACTCACAGTTTCCGGGCTCACAGGCTATGTCACCTGAGGCTACACAATGGCTTAAAGATAATGTACCTGGTGCCGCAGAAAATCTGGATGCAAAAGCGGCAGCTCAAGCAGAACGACTCAAGAATCTATCTCCAGAGCAACTAGCAAAACGAAGAGCATTGTTGCAGAGTGGACATAGTATCAAATCAAACATTTTATCAGAAGATCAAGTTACAAAATTGTTTGTTGCGGTTGCATATAAGCAGGACCTTATGGAAGCACCAGGCGGTATGCTTTCAAACTTAAAGCAACAAATTGGTAAAGGTGTTACTAAGTTAGGACAAAAAGCACGTCAAGTTGGTACCAATATTACAACCAAAGTTACTGCTGACAAGCTAATGAAAGCATGGAACAAAGCAGGTAAACCAACTGACAGTGTGCAAATTGCACAGTTCCTAACCAGCCAAGGTATTCAAGGAGCAGTAATGCAACAAGCATTTCAAACTGCTGGAATAAAAATGCCTGATCTAAAAAAGATAGCAAGCGATGATCCTGTTATGGCACTTGCACAAAAAATTAATGCAAATCCTGCAATTAAAAAACAAGTATTGCAATACTTGAACGCGGTGACCTAATGTATATCAAAGAAGGTGGCAACGTCTTCAAGGATGCCGACGGTGTTGTTGCAACTAAACGCATCAATCAAACAGACGTGAAACCTACAGTACAGTGGTTAGAACAACTCACTGGATTACCTCTTATGGATAACATGCTTGGAAGTACTGGACAAAAACCAACGTCTGGTGATTTAGATCTAGCAGTTGATCCTAAAACCATGAGCAAACAAGAACTAGAATCAAGGCTCACTAAGTGGGCTGAATCACATGGATTTGATCCTAGAGAATGGATACGGAAATCAGGAGTCAGTGTTCATTTCAAAGCACCAATAACAGGCAGAGAAGATCGAGGTTACATTCAAACTGATTTTATGTTTGTGCAAAAACCAGATTTCAGTAAATTTCTAATGAGAGCTGATCCAGCCAGTGAGTACAAAGGCGTTACTCGTAATGTACTGATGAATTCAATAGCAAAAGCTGCTGGCTACAAACTTTCGCCAAATACAGGTTTGGTAAGTCGTACTACAAATGAGTTTGTTACCGATCAACCTGAACAGATAGCAAAGTTTATACTAAACAAAGGTGCAACTGAAAAAGATTTGTTTAGTGTTGAAGCAATACTTGGAGCACTGAAAAATGATCCACAACGTGATCAAAAGTTAGAAGACTTTAGAGGCTATGCTGAAAGAGAAGGATTCCAATTTGAATCTGTAGTTGAAGGCGGCACTGATTGGCTTGCAAGATTGCGAGATAGAATTATCAATCAAGGCATGCAAGTTGTAACTGACAACAACAGTCCTTACAAACCGTACCTAGCAGAAGATGCACGTATTGAACATCCAGAAGATTTGGTTTTTGATTATGGATCAAAAGGTATAAAACAAGCCATTGACAGTTTAAAACGCAGTGCAGAAGAACCTGCAAAAGTAAACACTATCAAATGGGATGGTAAACCAGCAATTATATTTGGTCGTGATGACAATGGTCAATTTATACTCACAGACAAAGGTGGATTCAATGCAAAAGGCTACAACGGTATGGCCACAAGTGCAAAAGATATGGCCAGAGTATTCAGCAACAGAAAAGGCGACTATACTGATCTAATTGGCATATACCAAAAATTATTTCCGTTGTTGAGCAGGACTGTACCCGAACACTTTAGAGGGTTTGTACAAGCAGATCTATTGTTTAGTGCAACACCACCAGTTAAAGATGGTTCTTATGTGTTTACACCAAATCAAGTTACCTATAAAGTAAGTGCTGATACACCTATCGGCAAACAAATAGGTCAAAGCAACATAGGACTTGCAGTACACACAGAAATTGACAAACCAGGTGGTACTATACGGCCAGTAACATCAAGGGTGTTGGACAAAGTACCAGGCGTACTTGCACTTGACAGCACAATGAAAGACACAGGAAGTGCCATCGACCTTGATCCAGGATTGTTCATCAAGGTACAAGATACATACAACGAGTATGCACCAGCAATAGATACATTTCTAAATCCATCAGAGCTGAGAAATAGGAAAATTACTAGCACTCCAAAGTTAATGAAGCAATACATAAACTTCAAGGTACGTCAAGGTGGTTTTACAAACATGGTAAATGATTTTGGTCCTTGGGTCACACAAAAAATGCCAACCCAGGCACCAAGAATAATTGAATGGATGAATCAAAACAAAGGAGCAGTGAGTGCGTTGTTTAGTTCATTTGTGAATATTGCATTGCTCAAAGATCAATTGATTAAAGCACTTGACAACCAAGATGCTGATATCAAGGCAGACATCAAAGGAGTACCTGGACACGAAGGTTATGTTGGAGCTGGTATAAAGCTAGTTGATAGAGACAAGTTTTCAAGAGTTAATTTTGCAGCAAACAATCCAGGATCGGCTTAATGGCAAAAATGTATGCAACAAGTTCAACACACGAATCAACAAAAGCAAAAACAAGCATAGGCAGGAAAGCATCTCTGTGTAAAATGAATAAGCACAAAAGAAGATCATTTAAGAGATATAGAGGACAAGGCAAGTAATGGCGGTTACCGCAGTCGATATAAAACAACTAGAAACATTTGCAGATAGAATATTTGCTGATGTAGGTATCGATGTGGAGTTTACAAAACATTTTATGGATAGAGTAAACAGTGAACGTAATGCTAAGCCAATAGTGCCAGCAGAGCTTACAAGACTGTTTAAACAAGAACGCAAACGTTATGGTAAACCTATTGCACAGATGGGTCCTGACAGCGAAGCAGTTATGCGTGATTTACAAACCAATATCAATGTGCCTTTTGCATTAGTTTTAGACAAGGACAATGACGAATTGGATTTGATTGCTAAGACTGTAATGCGTAAGAAAGATTTTGATACACCTAATCGAGTATTTGCAGTTGAAGACTCACCATTTAGAATTGGCACAAGATATGAAATGCCACGTAAGAGTGTGCGTCCTGTACCAGTCGTAAAAGAAGGTGCAACTAAAAAGCATCCAAAAGAACCAGGTGCATACTTGATGACACACAATGGTTTAGAATACAAAATAGCACGACATCTAGATGATGATGAAGTACACAGAGGCGAATGGGATATCTTTGTGAAAGGCGTAAGTGCATTCACAGGCGACAAATGGGAATGGGTAGATACTGTTAAGCAACGTTGGAATGCCATTGCTAGAGTAAAAGGACTAAGTGAAAGCAAAGAGCAACCGAAAATTGCCTTTGATTGGCTCAGTGAAAGTCGTGCATATAGAACACCAAGACAACTCAATGGACTCAAGCAAAGTCAACTAGGCGAACAACTTTTTGAACAACTGTTAGCTCTGCAAATATTAGCAAACAGTGATCCAGCCTATGCCGCTAGAGTAGCAGAAGAAATAATGAAGTTGCAAAACTGGCCAGGATTTCGAACCAGCCAGCCTGATCTCTACAACGTAATTGCAATGATAATGAAACCAAACAAGTTCAAGGATAGAATTGCACAAGACGTAGTAATTACTATTCCAGAACTACGATTGAAGCGTAATCTGCGTAATATTGCAAAACGAGACTATCAAAACAGTGATTACAGTTACATGATGTTGATGCTACAACGTAACATGGTAGATTTTTTACCAGCACCACTAATACAAATGCGTAGACAGATTGCAAGATGGAACAATATTATTCCAAGAGACAAAAATGTTATACGTGACAGGCTCATGTTGCAGATGCGTAAATCAGGTTTGCAAAATGAATTCTATGAATTTTTACGCCGTACAAAAACCTTTACAAGACGCTAGATCTGCGGTTGAAAATCTCAAAAATATGCTAAATAGAAGTAGGAACCGATAACGGATTCCACCATTAGATATAGGAGATTAAAATGGCATCATTTACAAGAACACATGGTAATGCACAACAGGTATTCCATATTGATACTGACAATGGATCACTTTCAGGTGCATTAGCAGCATCAGCACCAGTTAACTTCACTGGACCAAAACTAGACTTCTTCAAATTAATCGTAGAAAACGGTTCAAACGCAGCTCAAGACTTACAAGCTGAAGTTGGAACAGGATTAGCAGTAGAAGCAATCATTGAGAAAATCCAAAACGGTGGCGCAGGTGTATACCTCTACCAAGTTGAAGACGACACAACTGGACAAATTTCTTTAGGAATTTATCCAACAGGTGCTTACACAACATCAACACTACAAACAGCAGTTAGAACATTAACAGCAGCTGGTTCAAACAGCATTAACTGCACAGGTTCAGATGTAACATCAGGAAACTTTAAGTTAGCATAATTTTAATTTTTTATTAAAATTCATTAAAACCCTAGTTTTTATTAACTAGGGTTTTTTTATGACTAAATATTCGCATGCAAAAGACCGAATGGATATATGAAAGCCCAGACAGAGGAGACACAGTTTATCGTAGGCGTGCAAATAGCACAGAACGTGAACTTGTTTTGAAAAAAGAAAAAGATCATCCAATTGCAGATCATATACAAGACATCGTAGCAGAATCACCTTTTGATCCTGCTCTCAAAGAGATGCTTGATAAACTACAGGTATACTGGAGCTTGCGTAATGCAAATAATTGATGTCGTAACCTACTTTGATTGTACTCCAACTGGTACAAAAAGCTATAGAAAACTGCAACCTGATACTGTTAATGCAGTTGGCCACAAAATAAAAACCATGAACGATTGGAACTTTAGTCGCAACCAACAACGCAATTGGGAAACTATATTACAAGTAGTAAGTTTAAAAACACAAGCACTAGATATTACAAATCCTGTGATTATGACTCGTGAAGATAAAAAAGTTTGGCAATTCAGCTTTGGCATTGAACACACAGGCATTTACGATGATGGTGAAGATCAACTTGGCTTGCTAAAAGAAGAAGTTCATGGTGTGCCAATGATTACAGGACTGAACGAAACATATGCGGAAGGATTTTTAATGCCTTACTTGCTCGCTAAAGGCGAAAATCAAAATATAATGTTTACATTATTGGATGATTTGTAATGACCACATATCATACAAATAAAATAAATATACTTAATACTGATTAAGAGAGACCACGATGGCTGACACAGCACCTATCGAAAAAAAGAGTTTAGAAGCACATGTTGATTTGTGTGCTGAGCGATATAAATCTATGGCAAATAACATAGAAAACCTAGATAAAAAGGTTGATCGCTTGGAAATGATGATTAATGAAGTTCATGGTATGGTTGAGAAAATGGCTCAACGCAGAACCGATCAGCTTATTGGTTGGGGAACAGGAATAATTGCAGCTCTTTTAGGAACAGTTGGATGGTTAATAATAACTTACGTAGTCGTGTAACAGAAAAAGCCTCTCGATTATTAAACAAAATTGCAGATGAACTACTGAATAGCAATCCCAATGCTATTTTTCGTCATGGCGATAGTATCAAAGCATTTGCTAACTATGAAATTATTAGAAAAAGCCAGTCTCAATATGTAATTTATAAGAACAATTATAAAATGCTTGAATGTAGCAGTTGTAGAATTGCATTGAGTTATTGCATTTTAGACAAAAACAAAATGACTCTTGATGCAAAAAATCTAGTTGAACTAGAAAACAAATTAATTGGCAGGCAGAACGAAATGATGCATTATAGGCATGTAATTACAAGTCCAAAAACTGATGAATTTCGTAAAGAAGTGGGTTTACATCGCCTTAGCAGTGCAAAGTACGAATACAATTTAATACAAAAACAATTAACTAAAAGTATAAATGTAGCTAAATACTGTCAACAAAAAGGATTTGACAATGAAGTTATTTGATTTAAATGTACCTCAGACTAAACAGTCTAAAAAGGTTCTAGAGAGCTATTTTGGAAATAGTATTAATTTTTCTGCTTTAAAGCCAAAGGCAGCTAGTGATATGTTAACAAAAGTTCGTGGATTGATATATGAGCACCGTGCAAACAAATCGATTATACAAAGCGAGCAAGACACTACCTATATGAAACTTATAGTTATGGAAAGAGGTTTGAATGCTAGACTACGTGAAGCAGACGTTACACTAGAACCTCAAACTGGCGCAATGCAAATCAAAGCTGATGGCAAAGTAATTGGATCTACTGATGATCAAGCAACTGCTATGCAATTTCAAAAAGATGTAGAAGATGGAAAAATCAAACTAGGCATGGAAGAAGACTCACACGATTACAGTGCAAAAAAAGCTCGTGCTGGAAAAGACATTGGTAAAAAAGGTAAAAACTTTTCAAAAATCAGCAAAGATGCAGCCAAAAGATACGGAAGCAAAAAAGCTGGCGATAGAGTTGCAGGTGCTATACTAAACAAATTACGCAACGAAGGAATGACCTTACGTAGAAAAGATGGTACATACCTTACAGAAAATGAAGTGCAACAAGCACAGGTTGTTTTAGCTGCACAAGACATGGTAGATAGAATGCAAAAGATGTTAGAAGATGTTACGTCTATGCAGTTCAAAGATCTTCCTGCTCTTAGCAATAGTATACAAACCACAATTGGCACACAACAAGCACAAGCATTTAACAATGCCGCTGGTCAAAGTCTAGCAGTTTTAGTTGATGCAATACAAGCAGCCAAAGTCGAAATGGAAACTGCACAAGGAACACTTACAGGTGTTGAGCCAGTAGTACCAGGACAAGAAGAAGTTGCTGGTACACCAGCAGTAGCTGAACCAGCAATAGATCCATTAGCACCAGCACCAATTGATGCAACTGCTGATGTAAATGTTGATGCGGCCGCTGGTGGCGAAGCAGTTGATGTAGATGTTGATGTACAAGATGCGGCACTTGGTAGAGCAAGAAGATAAATGCGTATCCGCGAGTTTACCGAAAGATCAGATAAGCCATCTGCTCAACAGCTAACTGCACTTGCGGAATATCTACTTGGTCGAGCCGACGACGAAGATACTGAACACACTGTACCAATTGGAGTTTTTCTCAGCATGGCACACAATATGGGTGTCAACATCACAGATCAGCAACTCAGAACACTATCAACTAAAGATCCATTGAAAAATATAATTGCAAATGTTGATGCTGACAATATAATCTTAGTTGGTGCTGGCGTAACTGGTGAAGAAGGTGCAGATACAATGACTGTTGATCAAGCACAAGACACAGTTGCTGGCATGGCAGATAATGCAAACGATTTAACCTAAACGTTTGACTTATACGTATTATCTTGTATACTAGATAGATGCTTATAGAAAAATTCCAATATAAAAATCTCACAAGAAAACACATTGATGGCAGAAGATTGTATTCAACTCCTGATGGTAATGCGGTACCTAGTGTAACCACAATACTAAGTGCTACACAATCAAAAGAAAAACAAGAAGGACTTGCAAGATGGCGCAAACGTGTTGGTACAGAACAAGCACAAGCAATTACAACAGAAGCCGCCAACAGAGGCACTCGTATGCATACCTACTTGGAAAATTATTGCATTGATGGAACTATAAAACCACGTGGCAATAATCCTTTTAGTTGGCAATCACATGCAATGGCAGAAGCAGTAATAAAACAAGGATTGTGCAACGTAGACGAAGTATGGGGTGTAGAAGTACCAATGTACTTTCCAGGAATATACGCAGGCACCACAGACTGTGTTGGAGTACACAGCGGTGATGATGCAATCATGGACTTTAAACAATCAAACAAACCTAAAAAAGTTGAATGGATTGAAGATTACAAACTACAACTGTGTGCATATGCAGAAGCACACAATGAAGTATACGGTACAAAGATACGTAAAGGTGTAGTTCTTATGGCAGTAAAGCCGGCAGTTGATGAAATGGGACATTTAAAAGAAGATCCTCTCTACCAAGAATTTATAGTTGAAGGTGACGATTTTGAACACTGGCGCCAACAATGGTGGAAACGTGTAGAGCAATACTATACAAAATGATTATAGCAGGAGACAGTTGGGCTTGTGGTGAATGGCAAATAGTACCAGGTGATGTACCAATTTGTGTACACAAAGGTTTTGAACAATATGCATTAGCCGAAGGAATAAAAGTACGTAACCTGAGTAGAGGCGGAGATAGCAATCAGGACCAAGTGAATATTGTTGCTAATAGCAATGTATATAATCAGCAGGTGTTTTGGTTTATTACAGATCCACTACGCGACTTAGAGGCTACAATGCAAGATCCATTGCCACTTGCAAAAGAAAGTTTACGCAAAACATTTTTAGCAATTAATAGATTGTCTGTAGAAAACAATTTAGAAATATTTGTAATAGGCGGATTATGTGATATTGAAGGGTTTGTAGCAACTGATAGCTTTAAATTTGAAGTTGCAATACCAAGTGTAAATAAACTACTGCATGAAGACTGTGATATAGTGTCTATGTATGGAACGCCAATGGCAGCTGAACGTGTGGTAAAGAATAAAACATATGCAGTTGAAGTGTTTAAGCAAATACAACGTAAACAAAAGTTTTGGCAATTGCACCCAGACACATTTCCAGATGGTGGACATCCAGGAAGATCAGCTCATCATTATATATTTGAATATCTAAAGCAGTATATAAAATAGGTAAATACTGCTAGATTACGGAGTTTCAATAGATGGCAATAGTACAAGTATCGCGTATTACAAACCGCAAAGGTTTGAGTGAGAATTTACCTCAACTAGCAGGTGCTGAATTTGGTTGGGTAATTGATGAAAGAAAATTATACATAGGGAATGGTACAATAGCTGAAGGTGCACCAGCTATTGGTAATACAGAGATACTTACGCAATATAGTGATATACTTGCTATATCAAGTGCATATACCTATAAAGGCGAACATGCTGGTTATACTGCACAAACTGGTCCAACCGCAAGTGATCCAGTAACACAAACTGTACAAGCAAAATTAGACAACTTTGCAAGTGTACTAGACTTTGGTGCAACTGGCGATGGTACCACAGATGATACTGATGCAATCAACAGAGCGTTATTTCAGTTGTTTTGTAGAGAAACAAATACCACAATTAGGCGAAGTCTTTATTTTCCTGCTGGCACTTACAGAATAACACAACCTATACTAGTTCCTCCTTATGCAAAACTTTGGGGCGATGGTCCAGACAGTGCCATACTTGAAATGGATGTGGGATCAGACAGTGCATTTGGTGCTTATGTAATTCAAACTGCTGACAGTTTACAACAGACAGGTGCAAACATTGGTAATAACAGTGCAGTTGCACCAAGAGATATTGTAATAAGTGGCATGAGTTTTACCAGTTTAGAAGCCGGTGTTGACATGATGCTTATTGATAGAGCACAAGGTGTAAGTGTGACAAACTGTAACTTCCGTGGAAATCTTGCAACAGAACCATCAAATGCTGCTGATGATGTAGCAGGTGTACGTTTTGATAGTACATCTTCTAACACCTGTAAGCAAATTGAATTTAACAACTGTAAATTTTCAAGGTTCAGCTATGCTATTAAGACTGACGAAAATATTCAAGGTGTTACAATACAAAACTGTCAATTCACCGACATGTATCAAGGAATCTTATTAGGTACTGGCACACCAGACAATGGTGGTCCTGAAGGTGTAAGAATTGTACAAAACTTGTTTGATAAAATTGCTAAACAAGGAATAGACATCGGTGCAGTTGCATTTAATGTAATTGCTTATAATATTTTTCTTGATGTTGCCAACGATTATCTTGGTGCTGGAAATCAAGCTGCTCCAGTAATTGAAATCAATGGTGATAACAATGTATCCGTTGGCGATATGTTTGAACGTAGTGATGCAGATGCTAGAACACAACCAAGAGTAGAAAATAATAACAAAGCAACTTATGCACTAATCAATGGCGATGAGATTGAATTTGGTACCTATCACAGACTTGCTGGTGTAAGTACTGATCTGTCAGTACAAGCCAGTGCAACCACAATCTTTACTGTTAACACTGCTGATGCAACTGCATTTAATGTGAATTATCAGATGAAAGAATCATCCACCAATGTTATACGTTTTGGAACATTGCGAGTAGTTGGACAAGACACAGACGACAGTGCTGGAACACTTGCTTATGTTGATGACTTTTCAGAAGATAATCCAAACAACTTTGTGATAAGTGCCGTACAAAGTGGCTCAACGATTAGCATCCAATATACCAGCACTATAGCTAACACTTTCAAATATTCAATTGAACATTTCAGTGTTTAATAATGTGGCAAAGCCATCCTGAACGGCGTTTAATCGCATGGGTTAACCTGCGTAATGAATGCAAAGACAACCCTAATCTTGAATCAGTGATAACTAGCATACACGATTGGTGGCAACAAGCACCAATGGTACTGAGATATTTACACACTGACCTGATTGACAAATGGCCTGATCCTTGGGAATTGATTGCCGAAAACACCTATTGCAGCCTTGCAAAGTGTTTGGGAATGTGTTATACTGTTTGTATGTTAGATAGAGAAGATATACACAACCTTTGTATATCAGAAGTTAATAGTAATGATTATATAGTCCAAGTTAACAATGGATTATATACAATGAATTGGAATGTGGATAGTGTAGTAAATATGACACTTGAAGATAAAAGTAAAATAACCAAGAACATAGACTCTGATGTGTTTGTAGACAAGATTCGATAGAAAGGCCCCCAAATGACAATTCAGGTTACCAAACGAGACGGACGGAAAGAACCATTAGATATTGATAAACTACACAAAGTGGTTTGGTGGGCAACAGAAAACATAACAGGCGTAAGTGCAAGTCAAGTAGAAATAAGCAGTAATGTACAGTTCTATGATGGCATTACAAGTTCTGATATTCAAGAAACATTAATAAAGAGTGCCGCCGATTTAATATCAGAAGAAACTCCTAACTACCAATTTGTAGCAGGAAGACTCATAAGTTATCATATTAACAAAATGGTTTATGGCGAATTTAAACCTTGGCATGTTTACAAACTGGTTAAAAAAAATGTAAAAAGAGGATTTTATGATCCTGAACTTCTCTCGGAATACACCGAAGAAGAATGGGATATCATTGATGGTTGGATAAAACACGAGCGTGATGAGCAACTTACATATGCGGCCATGGAACAGTTTAGAGGAAAATACCTTGTACAAAACAGAGTAACAAAAACACTCTATGAAACTCCACAGATGTGTTATATGCTTATAGCGGCTACACTTTTTCAAGACTATGATCGTAAAACCAGATTACGTTGGGTAAAAGATTACTATGATGCTATATCAACACATCAAATAAGTTTGCCTACTCCGGTAATGGCAGGTGTACGAACTCCACAAAGACAGTTTTCTAGTTGTGTGCTCATTGAAGCAGATGACAGTTTGGACAGTATCAATGCAACATCAAGTTCGATTGTAAAGTACGTATCGCAAAAAGCTGGTATTGGTATCAACGGTGGTCGCATTCGAGCCTTAGGTTCGCCGATCAGAAACGGTGATGCTTATCACACAGGTGTTGTTCCATTTTATAAAATGTTTCAGGCCGCCACACGTAGTTGTAGTCAAGGTGGTGTACGAAATGGAGCCGCTACACTTTACTATCCAATTTGGCACTTAGAAGTCGAAGATCTTTTGGTACTTAAAAACAACAAAGGCACAGAAGATAACAGAGTAAGACACATGGACTATGGTGTACAGTTTAATAAACTTATGTACGAACGTCTAATGTCAGGCGGAGACATTACACTGTTCTCTCCTAATGATGTGCCTGGACTGTATGATGCTTTCTTTCAAGATCAAAACAAGTTCAAAGAACTATACGAAGCAGCCGAACGAAAAAAACGTATACGTAAAAAGAAAATAAGTGCTATAGAACTTTTTAGTGCTTTCATGCAAGAAAGAAAAGACACAGGTAGAATATATCTACAGAATGTTGATCATGCAAACGAACACAGTAGTTTTAAAACAGAGGTTGCTCCTATAAAACAGAGCAACTTGTGTTGTGAAATAGATTTGCCAACCAAGCCTCTCGATGATATTAATGATGTTACAGGTGAAATAGCACTGTGTACACTGAGTGCAATTAATTGGGGTAATTTTTCAAATCCACAAGACATGGAAAAAGCATGTACACTTGCAGTACGTGGACTTGATGCATTGCTTTCGTATCAAAATTATCCTATATTGGCTGCACAGTTAGCAACTGAAGGCAGACGTCCGCTTGGTGTTGGTATTATAAATCTTGCATACTTTCTTGCAAAAAATGATGTGAGTTATAGTGATCCAGATGCACTTAAATTAGTTGATACTTGGGCACAACATTGGAGTTATTATCTTATTAAGGCTAGTGCCGATTTAGCGGAAGAATTTGGTGCTTGTCCACTAAACGATGAAACAAAATATTCTGATGGCGTACTACCAGTTGACACCTACAAAAAAGACGTTGACGAACTAGTAGTTCATGTGGATGCAGTTGATTGGACAGGATTGAGAACAAAACTTCGAAAGACAGGAATACGTAATAGTACACTTATGGCACTGATGCCAGCAGAAACATCTGCACAAATAAGCAACAGTACAAATGGTATTGAGCCACCAAGAGCATTTATTAGTATAAAACAAAGCAAGGATGGAGTACTGAAGCAGGTTGTACCAGGATATGCACGTTACAAAAACAAGTATGAATTACTGTGGGATCAAAAGTCACCAGAAGGATACTTGAAGATAATGGCAGTATTACAGAAGTATATTGATCAAGGCATAAGTGTCAACACCAGTTACAATCCTCAACACTTTGAAGATGAAAAGATTCCAATGAGTACCATGTTACAACATTTATTGCTATGTTATAAATATGGACACAAACAACTCTATTACTTCAACACATTTGACGGTGCAGGAGAAATAGACATTGACAAAATGAACGAAACACAACAACAAGATATAACTATCGAAGAGCCAATGTACGAAGAAGCCTGCGATAGTTGCACTATATAGGAAACACAATGAGTGTATTGAATACAACCAATAGAGACCATACGACCAGTTTAGCATTTTTAGATCCTGCTGGCGGAGTAGGTATACAACGTTATGATACATTAAAGTATCGTCAGTTTGATAAATTAACCGACAAGCAGTTGGGTTTTTTCTGGCGTCCAGAAGAAGTAGATGTACTGCGTGATGCGAAAGACTTTAAAGAACTAACTGCAAACGAACAACATATTTTCACCAGCAATCTAAAAAGACAAATACTACTAGATAGTGTACAAGGTAGAGCACCAATTGAAGCATTTGGTCCTATTGTAAGTTTGCCCGAGCTTGAGAATTGGATTATAACCTGGACATTTTCAGAAACCATACATTCAAAAAGTTACACACACATAATCAGAAACGTTTATTCAAATCCTAGTAAGGTGTTTGATGAAATGATGGATATACAAGAGATTATTGATTGTGGCGATCATATTACTGCATTCTATGATGATCTCATTGAGAGTTGTAGTTATTATAACTTGCTTGGTGAAGGTACTCACACTGTAAACGGTAAAAAAGTTGTGATTGATTTGTACGAACTGAAGAAGAAACTTTGGGCCTGTATAGCAAGTGTAAACATACTTGAAGGTGTACGTTTTTATGTATCATTTGCTTGCAGTTGGGCATTTGCTGAACTTAAAAAAATGGAAGGCAATGCTAAGATTATTAAGTTTATTGCTCGAGATGAAAATGTACATTTAGGTTCAACACAACAGTTGATGAAATTACTTCCAAAAGACGATCCTGATTTTGTAAAAATTTCAAAAGAGTGTGAACCAACAGTGATCAAAATGTTTGAAGATGCAGTTGATCAAGAATGTGCATGGGCAGACTATTTGTTTAGAGATGGATCAATGATAGGACTTAATGCACAATTACTCAAAGAATATGTACAGTGGATTGCAAATAAACGTATGACTGCGGTTGGAGTTCCTAGCAGTTACAAAGGTGCAAGCAACCCACTTCCATGGACACAGAAATGGATCGCTGGTGGCGATGTACAGGTTGCTCCGCAAGAAACAGAAATAACCAGTTATGTGAATGGCGGAACAAAACAAGACGTTGATAATAATACATTTAAGGGATTTAGTTTATGAGTGTAGTAGTATATACAAAAGACCTATGTGGTTATTGTGATGCCGCAAAAAGTCTTCTAAGAAAAATGAATGTGCGTTTTAATGAAGAAAAAATTGGAACGGACATAACCAGAGAAGAGCTACTTGAAATTGCTCCTAATGCACGTACTGCACCACAAATTGTAATCAACAACAAGGTTGTTGGTGGATATGACGATTTAGTCGAATATATCGAAAATACAGGATGGAATGGCTCCGGGTACTAATTAACTAGTAACTCCGGAGGACATATGTTAGAAGCAAACAAAACTTACTCATTGCGTCTGAGTGATAGTAGTGAAATTATCTGCAAGATCGTCAGTTCAGATAGTAAAGAAACAATAATATCTCGCCCATTTAGTTTAATACCAACACAACAAGGTGTACAACTCTTGCCTGCAATGATGAGTGCAGATGAGACAAAAAATGTGACCATAAATACAAATAATATTACAATGTATACTGAGACTCACAAGGATATAGTTGCAAGTTATATCCAAGCAAGCACAGGCATTGTAACACCACAAAAAGGTATACTAAAAGGATAAAAATGCCAGGAGCAGTAAGAATAGGCGATGTTAACGCAGGAGGCGGGGCAGCTACAGGTGCTGGTGCAGTTAGTGTGTTCATTAACGGTAGAGCCGCATGTTTGGAAGGAACTTCTGTGACTCCTCATCCTTGTTGTGGAGCTCCAGGTTGTAGTAAACATTGTAATGCAAAAACTACCAAAGGATCTAGCAGTGTAATTGCAACAGGCAAACCAATTAATTACGTAGGCTCTCCAGACACATGTGGCCATCCAAGGGCTAATGGAAGCACTGACGTTATGATACCAGCAGGTTAAGATGTCCTGTGGTGGTGGAATTACAGCAACGGTACTGACTGCAGGTGCAGGTATGGTTGCAGAGGTTGGAGGCAATCCAATCGAATCAACAACAGGTGTTCCTAACAATATCACAGATCCAGAAACTGGTTTAACTGGTGATTCATCAATGGCTGCTTTGACAACCAATCAAGCAGAATATCAGTCACTGAGTGCACCAACAAAATTAACTGGTACACTGACTAAAGTATCTACACTTCCAGCAAGTTATCAAAATACATTTTCTAACATGGCAAGCGGTCTAGGTGATGATGTATTTTCTGGCGGTTTTGATGTGTTCAGTGGCGATGCACTTACTGCAATAGCTCCAAGCGGACTCACAAACGTTTTACCAGCAGGATTAGCAGAATCAGCCAAGGTAATGGGCGGAAGTGTAGTAGGTAATGAGATTGTTGGAAGTGCAAAAAAGTTTGGCAGTGTTTTAGGCAGTGCAGATGGATTTGTAGGCAGTGCAAATCAAATGATATCAGCGGCCACTAATAGTGCAAACAGTTTTGCTGGTGGAACATTCCCAGGCATGGACGGCATAATGAGTGGTAACCTTACTGGTATTACAAATGCTTTACCTGATTTTGGTGCAGACCTAGGAAGTCTTGGAAGCACGGTAAATTTTGAAAGCATTGGAAATCTTGGTTCTCCAGGACAACTATTAAAAAACATGGATCAGGCTGGTAATCTTGGCCCAATGTATGACAAAATAGCAAACATATCAGTAGATCCGCGTATTGCTGGCAGTTTAGGTGCTGATCTTAGTACAGTTACAAATGCAGTAAGTTCAAGGACAACCACAACATTAGGAAGTTTAGGAGTTGATCTAAATAAAGTTGCCGAAATAGGTCCAGCCTTACCTAATAATGTGCAAAGTCAGATTTATGATGCATTTGGTGATTTAACAACCACTGAAGTTGCTGATGTAAAAGGTATTCTTGGGAACACACAAACTGCCATAGCTAAAGGCACAGACTTGATGGATCCACAGAAATTGTTCCCAACAAGTTATAGTACTCTTACTGCACCATTGAGAACCGCGAGTGTTGGCGATAGAGCTATTTACACCGCTGACGATGCTGTAAATGCAGAATTTCAAAGCCTAGGTGCAAATCTTGCAGGAGCATTACCTGATGATCTAGCCATTGCTAATAGCGCCTTAGCAAGAAGTTTTGGACAGGTCAAAGGCATTGACGGAACTACTGCTGACCTATTAGCTACTGCTAGTACAACTGCCGAAACATTTAAAGACTTAGATCTAATCAAAGATCAAACACAATACGTCACAGATGAAGTTAAGAACTTTTGGACCACCACATACAAAACCGAGAGTGGTATTACACTAGCCACAGGACCTAACGGAACTTATACTGTAAGTGATGTAATTGGTTATGCCGCTGGTTACAACAGTGCGGCTCCACTGCAACAAAACAAAATTTTAATGCAACAACTTATTGATAGTGGTGCTATGGATGTGTTTACTGCTGACAACGGATCTTCAAGTTCAAACACAGGCATCTACGTTGTTATGGATTATTTTATAGATGGAGCATATGATCCAATTGCTCCTGCTACTGATTATATTATTCCAGCAGGGGTCTACGGCGCAGGAACATATGCAACTCAAGAACTTTGTTGGAATGGTATAATAGCTGCCGCTAAAACACTAATGCAAACTTTTTATGCCGCAAATCCTGAAGCACAAACAATACAGAGAAACTATAAACGGATGCAAGAACAACAGGCTAGAGAAAAACTTATACGTCAAAAAATCGATCTTGATCTTGATGTTGTTCAAGCCCAAGACACTACTGCAATTCAACTTGCCGCAAATTTACCATCCTACGGTCTTGATACAAGTGCTGGAGGTACTGGAGAACTCTTAGAACGTGTAATGAATTTTTCAAGTACAGGTGGACAAGCCGCAGTTGGTGCAATGCGTGAATCACGAAACATTGACAAATTAGCAACTGCAAATATTCAAACTGATGCACCAATACCAACAACTCCTCCTAGCAATCCTGGACAGATTGCAAGTAGCACATACACTGTTGCACAAGCAGATAATGTTATTGTACGTTCATAATGTTCAACACTGAAAATATTTCACAAGCAAAAGAAGATTTTTCAAAAAACAGATTCTGCGTTATTGACAATGTACTCGAAGAACCATATATTCAAGCATTGTACAAATCAGCACCTATGATGCCATACCAACTAAGAGCAAGAGCTACTGGTTCTGAAGTACGAACATACCCTGAAGGGTTCAAAGATACCAGCGAATTTAAAAACACCTTAGACGAATACGTCAACAAAGCAAAAGATTGTTTTAGCTACTTTCATCATGTGTTTGTAGCCGCCAGGTCAAAAAAAGTTCATGACGATAAATTTGTCACAGAATTTAATCATGTTATACAAGAAGACTATAGTCTTGGACAACCAGATATAACATTTCACGATATAGCAAGTGAAATAACTGGTTTTCCAAACATGATTGCAAAAAACGGAAACTATGGATACTATGACTACCAAAGTTGGTTGAAAATGCACAATGATGTAAGACGTTGGTGTGCTTATATTTTTTACTTTAACGAAACATGGGAAGCTGACTGGGGTGGACAATTGTGTATTATGGACGATGATGTAAAAGAAATCAAGGCTAGTATATTACCTTATGGCAACAGACTTGTGCTTATGGATGTAAGCAAAGTTGATATAAACAGTCATTTTGTATCACCAGTGAGCATTGGAGCAGATCATCCTAGATACAGTCTCAGTGGATGGTTTTATCAACGAGAAAAGGATGGTCCAGGTCCTGAAAAAAGGTTGACAACATAGCAAATTTGCAGTATATTAATAGTATGATATGTAACAGAAATGGAGACATCACTCATGCTAGACATCAACAAATATCAATCAGAAGAATATAATGGACTACAAGTGGCTTGCGATTGGATACAAGATCTCGAGGAAAACAATAGTCGCTTACACAAAGAAGGTGTAATTGAAAAAGCACTTGTTGCGGCACGACTTGGTAGTTACAGTGCAGAATGCTTTTTGTACAACTGTTATCTTGCATACAATCCATTTTTTACCTACAACATAAAGCAAGTTCCTGAAACCGAAGGATTAGAGTATAAAGAAAATCCATGGGTGGCTTTTTGGGGATTGTGCGAAAGTTTACGAACCCGAACAATCACTGGTAATGCTGCCAAAGAAGCAGTTGAACTAATGAGTCAAAAGTTTGATAGTGATCAATGGAACATGCTTGCTAGACGTGTGCTTATAAAAGATCTACGTTGTGGCATTACATCAAAAACCATCAACAAGATTGTTGGAAACAGTGAATGGAAAATTCCTGTATTTGAAGTACAACTGGCAACAGACTCAAAAGGGCATCCAAAAAAATTAGTTGGCGAAGTGATGATCGAGCCAAAACTAGACGGAGTAAGAACTATTGCTATTCTTACCAAAGACAATGTACAGTTGTTTAGTAGAAATGGAAAACTGTTCAACAACTTTCCACAAATTGAACAAGAACTTAAAAAACTTTGTGCAACTGCTACTCAAAGAGGCGGTGTAGTGATTGATGGAGAAATCACAGGCAAAAGTTTTCAAGAACTAATGAGAGGTGCAACACGTAAGGATCATGTTGCCACTGACAGTGTATTCAATGTATTTGATACAATGAGTTTGGTAGAATTTAAACAAGGACACAGTAATAGGCTACAAAAAGACAGATTGCTTGCACTGGAAAGTTTAGTAAATAGAGTGCAGATGGAAAATGTTATTATGGTTAAAGGAAAACAGATAAACCTTGATAACGAACATGATCATAAGTTCATGGAACAGTATGCAAACGACTGTGTTGCTGAAGGCTATGAAGGTATTATGATCAAAAAACTAGATGCTCCATATGAATGTAAACGTAGTACATTCTGGATGAAATGGAAGCCAGTAATAACTGTAGACTTGGAGGTAGTTGACATTGAAGAAGGAACAGGAAGAAATGCAGGACGTTTGGGAGCTCTTGTGTGCGAAGGTGTCGACGATAATCGCACCATACGTGTTAACGTTGGAAGTGGCTTGTCTGATAGTGATAGGGATGATTTTTGGACTAGAAAAGATAGTCTAGTAGGTTACATTGTTGAAGTCAAAGCTGACGCAGTCACACAGAATCAAGATGGAACCTACAGTTTACGTTTTCCTAGATTTGAAAGATTCAGAGGTTTTGAAGCCGGCGAGAAAATCTAATGCATAAAATTTATATCACTTTACAAACCATAGACGAATGGTATGATATTATACGAGAACTCAGACGTTGGTTTGGCAATGATTGGAAAGGTCAACGTGGAATACGTAAAAAGTTTAATCATCCAGGTTGGTTTTTTGAACCAAAAAAAGTTTGGTTTCTAGTGCCTGACCTGGCATTTAAGACTTTTATAGATTTAAAAATGGCGAACAACCAAAATTACCGGTAAATACAACATGTTTTTAGGATTATTAATTTTATTTGTTGCTCTTGCACTTAGTGGTATTGCGGCCTACTACAGTATCATTGGTTTGACTGCAATCTTTGCGGCGGCAGTTATACCTATTATTGTTATGGGCGGAATACTTGAAGTTGCAAAACTAGCCTGTACCGTGTGGTTACATCAAAACTGGCAACGTGCAAGATTTGTAATGAAATTGTACTTGGTACCAGCAGTTGCGGTTCTTATGTTTATTACATCAATGGGTATATTTGGTTTTCTAAGTAAAAGTCATATTGAACAGAGTGCATTAGGTACAGAGCAAATTGCTCAAGTCAAAGTAATTGATGACAAACTTGTTCGAGCTCAAGCAAAAGTACAACGTTGGAATGACGAAATTGATAGACTCAACAGAGGTGAAACATCTGGACGTATAGATAGTTTGATTTCAAGAGAACAAGATCGTATCAAAAATGCAAACCTACGTATACAACCACAGATAGATCAAGAAAATGCAAAAATCAAAGGCTTTAGAGAACAGGCTGCTTCAGAAGTCGAGCAACAAAACAAAAGACTCAGTGATGCACAGAAACGTACCCAAGCAGATATCAACCTTGCAGAAAAACGATTGGCACAACTTGATAAAGATGTTGCGGCCTATACCTCACAAGGTACTACCAAAGGCGGTGTTTTTACACAAGATATAGACAATGTAAAAAAAGGCAACCAACTTAGAGCTCAACAAAAACCTGAACGTGATGAACTAGCTCGAACAATACAAAAAGCAAAACAAAATGAAATTGGTGTAGCAAGTAGAGTACAACGTGAGATTACAAACATAAACAAACGTTTGTCTGAACAAATCAAAGGTGTTGAAGAAAATGTAGACAAGATACGTTCGAGCATTACCAACACAATAGAAAGTGCTAATCAGAACATTGCCAAGTACACACTTGAAGCAGGAAGCAGCAATAAAAATGTTGATGCAAGAATTAAAGAACTTGAACTCAACATAGAAAATATTCAACCAGAGATAGATGAACTTCGTGAAGAAAAGTTTGTTTTTGAAAAACAATATAGACAGTTCGAAGCTGAAGTTGGTCCAGTTAAATACATTGCCCAGTTTATCTACGGTGATAATCCTGATCAGAATTTGCTCGAGGCGGCCGTACGTTGGGTGATAATATTGATAGTAGCAGTATTTGATCCGCTTGCAATAATGATGTTGCTGGCGGCAACAGAAACATTTGCATGGCGTAGAGAGGAAAAATATGCCAATATTGAAACACAAGAAACAAAGATGTCTTCCGATAAGACTGCTCAAGAAGTGCCGAGCCCATTGCCGGTTGAGGAGACTGAACAAGTTCAAACACAAGAAGAACCAGAGCAAGCATCAACAGTTGAGGATGGACCAGCAGATGAAGAGCCTGATGAGACTGGAGGCGAGGATAAGTCTAATGGAGGAGAAACTGGAGTCAATACTGAAGAGCCTAAGCCAGATAATCAAACCTTAAATCGTACACTGCATGTTGAACATATCGTACTCCCAGATCCTGCTATAAAAGATGAAAAAATAGACTATGATCACGAGTATGTTCCTAATCCGGAAATTGAAGAAGAAATTGTTATAACTGCATCTCAGCCAGATCCCAAAATAGAAACTGAAGTTGCAAATATTTACAATTGGCAAGAAGTTGAGAAGACTGCTGATTCTGTAATAGATGATGAACCTGAAGAAGATATTTTTGACTGGAAAGAAGAAGACGAAAACGATCCTGATAAACGTGCTAAACGTATATGGAAAAGACTTAATCCCAATGATACATTAAAAAATCATGAACAGATGCTTTCACGTGGTGAAATTGATACATTGCCTTGGCTACAATACAACGAAGAACCAGAAGAAACTCTAATAGGGTTTGCTACATCAACATTCGGCACTAGTTTTCCTAAAAGGCCAATTAAAGGTGACACTCATGTAAGCACACAAAAATTTCCAAGCTCGTTGTACAAATACAATGGTGAAGATTGGATAGAAGTTGACAAAGAAACATCAGGTGCATACTTGTATAATGACGCATACATACAACACCTAATTGAAAAATTGGGTTCAGGCGAATACGATCCAGAGCTTTTAAATGATTCAGAAAGATCTGCAATCGAAGAAAAACTTAAAAAAGGTGATCTCTAATGCCAATTGATAAAGACAAGTATGAGAACTGTAACTTTTGTACAAAAAGTAAAAACGACGTAACAAAACTTATTGTTGGTGATAGTGTTGCAATATGCAATGAGTGTGTTGATTTATGCGGCGATTTGCTTAGAGAACTTGCTCAAAATACAATACAACCATTGACTACTAAAGAAATCAATCCTGTAGAACTTAAAAACTTTCTTGACAAATATGTTATAGGACAAGATGATGCAAAAATTACCCTGTCAGTTGCTGTGGCTAATCACTATAAAAGAATACAGAATACTTCAACGGATTTAGAACTAGACAAAGCAAATGTACTGCTATTAGGTCCAACTGGTTGTGGGAAAACATTACTGGCCAAAACTGTTGCAAGATACTTAGACGTGCCATTTGCAGTAACAGATGCAACTAGCATTACAGAAGCAGGTTATGTTGGTGACGATGTAGAAACACTCATAGGCAAATTGTTAAGCAATGCAGGCGGTAACGTAGAAAAATGTCAACGAGGTATTATATTTTTAGATGAAGTTGATAAAATATCACGTAAAAGCGAAAACACAAGCATTACCAGAGATGTAAGTGGAGAAGGTGTACAACAAGCACTGCTAAAGGTAGTTGAAGGCACAGTATGTAGAGTGCCGTTACCAGGTGCCAACAGAAAAAATCCACAAGCAGAAATGGTGGAAGTAGATACCACCAATATACTTTTTATTGCTGGCGGCGCATTTGTAGGACTAGAAGATGTTATTAAACGTAGAGCAGACGGTTCTGGTATAGGCTTTGGTGTCGATGTGAAGTCAAACAGTGAAGCCAACCTAAATGACTTGGAACCTGATGATCTAGTAAAGTATGGTATGATACCTGAATTTGTAGGACGTTTTCCAACCTGGGTTGGACTTAGTGAACTAACAGAAGAACAATTGAAGTTTGTCCTCACCGAAATAAAAAACAGTTTAGTGGCACAATACACATACTTGTTTGAAGTAGATGGCGTAAAGTTAAAGTTTAGCAATGATGCACTGAGTGAAATCGCAAAAAGTGCGGCAACACGTCAAACTGGAGCAAGAAGTTTGCAGTCCGAGCTTGAACGTATATTGATGCCGCATATGTTTAGCCTAAAAGAATATGCTAAACAAAATATTACCGAAGTTGAAATTACTTCAGAGTTAGTTAAAAAACCACTAAAACTAGCAGCCTAACTAATTATTTTGTATGGACTAGGCCGCATGTTTGCGAAAGTTCAATAATCTATGAACTTTGGCACGGTCACGAGCCACACAAAACCTTTTCCACGAATATGGTCTGTAAGTCATTTTCCACCCTCCCTAGTTGTTGGTTAGGTGCGTTCCTTCAGCGATTGCTTACTTCCGCCCTTTCGGGTGAACGTATAGATATTTAGCATGACAGTCATGTAATAATAAAAAAGGTTGACAGTTCTAAATAGCATGTTATAGTGTTTATATTGTTAGAGAATAGGAGACTTTACAATGATTAAACAAAACACTAGAATTTTGGCCGCACTATTAGGTGCAACTGCTCTTTCCGCTTGTGGAGGAGGCGGTGGCGGCGGTGGCTACACACCAAACAATCCAAGTCCGATTGTAAACTTAAACTATACGACTCCAGTTGTACAGAGCACTGTAGATCCATTTGCAGGTGCTGATGAAAATTCGCCGTTTGTTGGAGATACGTTTGTCACAGACTTAGATGGTGACGGTGCTAACGATGACATAGTCATCGCTGGTAGAGAAACAATGCCATTTGATGGTACAGTTAACAAAAACAAACTAAGTGTACACAGTTTTGAAAACGGACAATTAGTTGATAAAACTTCGCAATGGTTCTCTGGTACAGACAATGAAATACTAGGTACAGAGCCTGATGTAAAGTTTGCTGACTTTTTTAACACAGGCAAAAAAGATATGATTGTTGCCCATTCGCAAGATATGGCATCATATGGTCCTGCTACTTTTTTTAAAAACAACGGCAGTAACTTTACAAGGGTTGACATTCCAACTGCAAACATTTGGTCACATGGTAGTGACGTTGGTGACCTTAACAATGATGGTTACAAGGATATATTCTTAACTGACTATGGATACAACAGTACAGTTCTTGTGAACAATCAAGTGAACGGCTTTGATGCTAAA
>MDTB01229033.1_pt1 | contig 24666 bp, 24 predicted proteins | sample 811161 | NCBI WGS metagenome assembly MDTB01 (sample SAMN05326650, study PRJNA326480) | marine metagenome | isolation source: seawater | place: Mediterranean Sea | collected 2009
CACCTGCCGTATATGCGTGGAAATTGTCTGAGGCCTCAGCCAAAATAAGGTCGGCACGCGCGGAGCGGCCAGCCCCAGATGCACCACTTTTCCCATCAACGATCACATGCGAACTTGACAAGACACGTGCCTCAACTAGTGGCATTAATGCGAGCGCTGTGGCTGTTGGATAACAACCGGGGTTTCCGACCAAGCGAGCCCCGGCAATCTCTGTTCGATATTTCTCCGGTAACCCGTAAACCGCCTCTTTGGTCAGCTGAGGTGCTCCGTGAGGTCCACCATACACTGACTCCCACAGGCTCCGTTCACTAAACCTAAAATCAGCGGCCAAATCAATGACGCGCACGTTGCGATCAAGAAACGAGCTCGCCTCATTCATAGCGATTTTGTTGGGTGTCGCGTAAAACACAAGATCACACGCAGACAGCGCATCGATCGAATGTTCTTCGAAATGCAAACTTCCATAATACGACAGCCACGGATACAACGACGCTACCGATTTCCCGGCTTCTGACCTAGACGTTAGACAACTGACCTCTACCCCTCGATGCGAAGCTAACATCCGTAACAGCTCAATACCGGTATATCCAGTCCCACCAACAATTCCGACCCGTTTCAATCGCGATTTCCATCCATTCATAAATTGAGCGCATAATACGTCAAACAAATGCCAAAACGCACCTAAACGGGGAATCCGATGCAGAGTCAAGTCAAAGACACTGGTGCAGAACTAGTTGTAGATTTTGTCATAGGCGGGCTTGTCGGGGTGATCGTGGCGACCGCGTCAAAGGCGTTTGTTTCGGGAGTAAGTTTCTTTACGGCCCTCAGAGAGAATCAGACCCTGATAGAAATAGCCATTTTTGGAACACGAATCGAACTTACGAGTTTAGTCTTCCTGTGGTCTGCGGCCGGTCTGCTCATTTTGATGCGCCGGATTTTCAAGATAACCCGCTGGCATGGCCCTGCCGACTCAATCTATCACGCTCACCAGTCAAAAGAACCACTTGATGAAAAACATGGGCTAGTCTCAACTCTGGCCGCCTTTACAAGTGCCGCGGGCGGGGGATCGGTAGGACAGTATGGGCCTCTAGTACATTTCGGCGCCACGATCGGTGTCATTTTCAAGCGATTCTTCAAATCACGACTCTCAAACGAGATATATCTCGGGTGTGGTGTCGCTGCAGCGATTTCGGCAGGTTTCGGCGCACCTATTGCTGGAATCGTGTTTGCTCATGAGGCGGTTCTGAGGCATCTATCGGTCAGAGCAATGGCACCAATATCAATCGCCTCCGTAACCGCGGCTGCATTTAGTCAAGCCTTCTTTAAAAATACAACTCCCTATGCGATTTCAGCGCAATCTCCGGATTTAGCGGTTCTAATCCCAATTTTGATTATCGCGGCCCCTGTTGTTGCTGTGACCGCAATTACGTTTATGCAAGGACTGAGGTACTCGGCGCGGTTTGCTCGGGAGTCAGGTTGGTCGGCCGAGCGCCTTATCATTACCGCTGCCACTGTTTGTGGAGCGGTAGGTATCTGGGTACCCGAGATCCTAGGAGTCGGCCTTGGCACTGTTAACGAGATGCTCGGTGGTCAGTACCAGATTCCTATGCTTCTCCTCTTGCTCGTGCTGAAAATATCCATGACAGCGATCTGCATCGGGTTTGGTTTATTCGGAGGAGTGTTCTCCCCAGCGCTTTTTATTGGTGTTGCAGTCGGAGGACTGGTTGCACAAATATCGGTCGCTGCGGGTGGGCCAAGTCTAACGGAGGCTATAAGTATCGCTGCGATGGCCTCCGTTGCCGCGACTGTTATAGGAGCACCAATTACAGCTATTCTTATTGTTCTCGAACTCACACAATCCTATGCCTACGCGGTCGCTGCGTTGATGGCCGTGATGACCTCGATGCTATTGACGCACCGGTTATTTGGTCATTCGTTTTTCGACCGCCAATTAATCGATCGTGGTGTCGACCTTGCTCTCGGCAGGGAAGGTATAGCTTTAACCCAGCACACCCTGGAGGATCACATAGGAGATGACTGCGTCGTGCTAACAGGCAGTAGCACCGGACAAGAGGCCCTAACCGAAATGCGAACCAGAGAACAAACCGAGGCCTACGTAATCTCGGATTTGGGCAAGCTGATGGGTAAATTGTCCATACACCAAGCCATCGAGGCTGGCGATCAACTGGCGGAGCAACACTGCGATGAGGATCCTCTGATCCTTAGATCAGACGACTCCTTACAGCATGCGATGTATGTTGTAAGTGACTTCGTTGGCGAATCAATACCAATTGTTGGAGAGGACCGTGAGTTCTTGGGAGCGGTTACTGAAGGGGATTTATTTACCGCCGTCATCGAAGTCCAAAGCAAGGTTCGGAACGAAGAACGGGGATAGTCTTGTGTTTCAACGAGATAATTGATCTACTCCAGCCTCAAAACTAGGAGGTAGCATGTTCCTGTGGGTCAAAGCATTTCATCTAATCTCGGTCGTCACGTGGTTCGCCGCGCTATTCTATCTCCCTCGGCTCTTCGTTTACCACGCGATGACCGACGCGACGGATACGGCCGGAAATGAGCGCTTCAAAATCATGGAAAGAAAGCTACTTAACGGTATCATGACCCCATCGATGATTTTAGCGGTTGCGCTCGGCATCTGGATGATGATGCTTGTGCCTGACTATATGTCGCAGGGTTGGATGCACGCCAAACTCGCCTGTGTCGTTTTACTAATTGGATATCATCATTGGTGTATCAGAATCGTAAAAGCATTCAAGAACGACACCAACACCCGTAGCCATGTCTGGTATCGCTGGTTTAACGAGGCGCCTGTAGTCGGACTTGTCGCTATTGCTATCCTCGTAGTAGTCAAACCATTTTAATGCGCGGACTCTATGTCATCACTGATACATCGGTTACCGACCCCGATCTTCTTTATCGACAGGTCGGCGAGGCAATTGATGGCGGAGCAAGTATCGTTCAGTTTCGTCATAAAACAGAAGATAAGGGCCTCTACCATGCCCTTGCTGAGGCAGTGCTCGTGTCTTGTCGACAACACGGGGGGTCCTGTTTGATTAATGATAATGCGCTCATCGCACAGACGCTTGGGGCGGACGGAGCCCATCTCGGCCAGACAGATGGATCACTTAGCGAAGCCCGCGTAAACCTTGGTCCAGGAGCGATTCTCGGTAGAACCTGTCATGACTCGAGAAGCCTGATGCGAGAGGCGGTCCGCGATGGAGCAACATACTGCGCCTTCGGTCGACTGTTTGAGTCCCAGACAAAACCTGGCGCAAGCGGACTATCTCTCAAGCAGCTTCGGAACCTGATTGATCAATGCCCGATCCCGGTCGCCGCAATCGGGGGCATCACAGCCGATAATGGCAGACAAGTTTTAGACACTGGAGTCTCTATGCTCGCTGTGTCCGGCTCTGTTTTTCGAGCGAAGGATATTGGCGACGCAGCACGTCGACTCAAAAATTTATTTTAGGGGACACCGTATGTCTAGATCAGAACAACTTTTCAAGCGAGCGAGCCAATCAATCGCGGGCGGCGTAAACTCTCCTGTACGAGCTTTCCGTGCAGTTGGTGGAACACCCGTGTTCTTTAGTAGGGCTGAAGGCCCCTATTTGTACGACGCCGATGGCAAGCAATACATTGACTATATCGGCAGTTGGGGGCCAATGATCGCTGGGCACGCGAACCCTCGCGTGTTACAAGCCGTGCGTGATGCTATCGAGAACGGCCTATCCTTTGGAGCGCCCACCGCAATTGAAACTGAGATGGCAGAGCTCGTGAAATCATTCTTCCCATCGATGGAGAGGCTCCGATTTTGTTCAAGTGGTACTGAAGCGACCATGAGCGCGATACGTCTCGCACGGGGTTTCACAGGGCGTGACACTATTGTGAAATTCGAAGGCTGCTACCACGGTCATTCTGATAGTTTGTTGGTCAAGGCAGGATCTGGTGCCCTCACATTTGGCGTCCCAAGCTCACCAGGCGTCCCCGCTGATCTGGCTAAACATACGATGAATCTCCCGTTCAATGATCTCGCCGCGGCGACCAAATTTTTTGAAAAACAAGGTGACTCAATCGCCTGCGTCATCATCGAGCCGATCACCGGTAACATGAACATGATTCTCCCGCAGCCCGGTTACCTTGAAGGCCTTCGCGCACTCTGCGACCAGTATGGTGTCGTGCTAATTTTTGATGAGGTCATGACTGGTTTCCGCGTAGCGATGGGTGGCGCACAAGCACTCACAGGCATCCTCCCGGACCTCACCAGTCTTGGCAAAATTATTGGAGGCGGAATGCCGGTTGGGGCGTTTGGAGGACGTCAAGATATAATGGATATGCTTGCTCCGCTTGGACCTGTCTATCAAGCTGGCACACTTTCCGGAAATCCTGTAGCGATGGCAGCAGGTATCGCGACGCTTTCTGAATTGTCCCAACCGGGGTTTTATGACGCCCTGAATGCCGCCACCGAGCGGTTTGTGTCCGGGATGATCTCTGCAGCGTCTGGTGCTGGAGTCTCCATACAGGGCGTGAGTCGTGGAGGGATGTTTGGATTATTTTTCGCGGATCAACCAGTGAACTCATTCGCTGAAGTAACAGCCTGTGACGAAGAGGTATTCAAACGCTTTTTCCACCTCATGCTCGACCGCGGCATCTACCTCGCACCATCCATGTACGAAGCGGGTTTTGTATCGTCAAAACATAGCGAGTCAGTGATAAGCGCTACGCTCACAGCGGCGAAAGAAGCGTTTGGCGCGCTCTAAGATCCAGAGGCACGCGCCAGCTGCCGCGCCTCTACCGCACCCGCGGTATCACCGAGAGCGTCTTTCGACCGCGCGATGACGGTATACAGATCACGCTTCATCGCTTGGTCGGTGCCTGCGAAATCGACACCCTGAGTAGCGATTCTCACGGCTTCCTCAAGACCTCCCTGCTCTAGCCTCAAACTCGATAACTGAAAGTAGACCTCTGGCTCGGTTGGCGCAATACGTTGGGCGCGCTCAAGGCGCGCCGACGCGCCAGCCAGGTCACCTGCCGTTCTCAACTGATCAGCTTGCTCCAGGAGAGATAACACCGCGGGAGAGATTTCTGTTCTCTGCTCGGGTTGATCAATCGGCTCAATTCTCGCGACAGGATCGATGGGGGTCACTTGGTTACGTTCACCCTTTTCACTCTGTATGTCGAGCGTTGAATCCGGATTGGTCCGGGTTGATGATGTGACGCGATCATCTTCGTTAGCACGCCAAGAAGCATCAACCACGGGCGGGCGTGACACGGGCGCCTGCGCGCATCCACTCAAGACTGCCAAACACAATAAGGTCAAACCGAGCCGCATACTATCCTCCAAACCAATTATTGAACCAAGATTCTTCGGGCGAACCAATACCACCGCCGCCGCAATCACCGGGCTTTGATTGCGGATATTCTATCGGTAATGGTCGTTTTTCCGCACCCTCACATGATTGATCGACAATCTGTCCTGATTGATTAATCCAACGGTATCTTAATCCCTGGGGCAATGTGTCCGAACGATGCGTTCTTTGGACGTGCTGAAACGCATCTGACATCAAAGGAAGAGCAGCGATTGAACCAGTCAGTCCGGCCTTTCTGTTGTCATCAAAACCGACCCATGCGACACCTAAACGACGCCCATCAGCTCCCACAAACCAAGCATCACGACCATCATCCGTGGTCCCAGTTTTGGATGCCATCACTTCACGGTATCGCTGACCAAATACGCGCCCTGTACCGACCTTCGCACCAACCCGCATCATGTGATCTACCTGAACGGTAGCACGTGCCCCTATCAAGCGTGTGGACTGAAATGGCCGCCTCGTTAAAGTACGCCCTGCATCATTCACCACTGCCCGAACAGCCTTAAGTGGTGTGAGGTAGCCTCGGTTCAATAGACCCTGATAACGAGTCGCGACCTGATATGGAGACATTTCTGAGACGCCCAAAATAGTTGCGGGTGGCTTGGTCGGACCCACAGGAATACCGTACTCATTTAAACGATCAAGAATCGAATCAAGACCCAACCCTAGACCCAGATGCACGGTCGCTTGGTTGATACTGCTCGCAATCACGGTCTCGAGACGGACAACACCCTGCTCCGTCTTGTCATAATTTTTCGGAGCCCAGACATTGCCATTTGCATCACGGATGGCGACGGCCTCATCGCGGACTAAGGTACCCGCATGGAGCCTTGGATCCTCTTCAATGGCGGCCGCAACGACGAATGGTTTCACGAGAGATCCGATTTGCCGCCTCGCGTCAAGTACACGATGGAACCCCTCTCTATCATCACGACTAGCCAAAACTGCCTGAATCTCGCCAGTTGGGATATCCACCACCAGTGCACCTGTCTGCACTTCACCGGACGGATCCAAGCCGATGTCCTTGAGGCGGGCCAGTATATTTTTCCGCCCCTCGGTCAACCCACGCTGTACCTGAGGATCGAAAGCCGTATAGATTTTGAGCCCGGCGGCAGTCAGCTGCTTGCTTGTGTAGTCGTTCGTTAACTCACGACGAACAACCGACACATAGCCGGGGAAACGGCCGATCCGATCTGCCGGCCGATCCGGAACCGATAGCGGGCTTCTGGCCTCTGCTTCGGCTGTAGTCTTGGCAATCACGCCCTGAGAAGATGAAAGCGACAGAACCAGATTTCTACGCTCGAGCGCTCGCTCTGGAGACTGTCTGGGATTGAATGCACTCGGGCCCTTGACCAACCCAATCAATAGCGCCTGCTGTGCAATCGATAATTCACTAATTGGACGGCCGAAATAAAACTGTGCTGCCGTTCCAAACCCATGTATCGCACGATTACCCCACTGACCCAAAAATACTTCATTGACATAAGCTTCTAGAATGCGTTCCTTTGAGAACGTTGCATCAAGCAACATAGCGTAGATTGCTTCCAGACCTTTTCGCGTGAGCGTGCGCTCCCGCGTAAGGTACAAGTTCTTGACAAGCTGCTGGGTCAGTGTACTTCCGCCCTGCGCAAATCGACCAGCTAGCAGGTTATTTACCAGCGCACGCATGATGCCTGTCAACGAGATCCCAGCGTGATTATAAAATGTACGATCTTCGACCGCGATGAGCATATCTACGAACCCTAAAGGCAGGTCACTCACGCGAATAATCTCACGATCAGCATTTGCACCGGATAACTGTGCCAGAACCAGAGGCTCAAGACGAACAATATCCGCCGGATTTAGGTATTGATCCATTAGCCCGCTTACTTGACCATTTTGAAAATCAATACGTATCAAGTGATCTGGCTCGATACCATCCGGATATTCATGACCACGCAATCCGACCCACAGTGACTGGCCATCGTTTTGATATTGACCTCTACCCGGACGCTTAGCCACAACCTGGTAATTCAGCAGATCGAGTTCAAAACTCACTTGATCAACCGTAAACGGTGCATCCAGGAACAGTTCGAGGGGACGGGCATATATTTTTGCACCGACCGCCCATGAATGTGATTCAAATTGCCTCGACAAATTCGCATTGAGATAGACTAGACCCAACCCCACTGCTACCAGTAGGGTGAGAGAAATTTTCACAAACAGGTGCCACCATCTATCCATGGGTACCAGTATACCGGGAGGACGAAGTGGGCGAGAGGCTCATCGATGCATTACGACAAAAATCATGCTACCCGCATGAGGTAACATCTATTGAAGTAATCGAGTCCGATCTCTCGTGGGTCGTGTTGACCGGTGAATTCGCATACAAGATCAAAAAACCGGTCGACTTATATTTCTTAGATGCCAGCACGCTCGAGGCCAGGCATACGTTGTGCCAAAGTGAATTCAATCTGAACCAACGAAGCTTTAAGGATCTGTACCTTGGTGTCGTTGGCATCTATCAATCTGAGACAGGCATGATGGTTGGCGTTGGCGACGGCGAGCCGATCGAATATGCAGTCAAAATGTACCAGTTTGATCCAGCTCAGACCCTGAACCAGATCCATGACCGCGAGGGATTTAATCACGATCGACTAGAAAACCTGTCCCAAGCAGTTTTTGAGCTTCATTCAAAAGCGCCAGTTTCTAGCATCGAAATGCCTTTCGGCGAACCAAACTCACTCTATGTCCCTGCTCAGTTAAATTTTGACCAGGTCAGACCAAACCTCAGTGATGCCAAAGATCTCTCTCAGTTGTTACAGCTGGAGGCGTGGGCTCACGAATATCTGAGGCGTTTATGGCCTCGTTTTGCGGAACGTAAGGATCTAGGAATGATCCGTGAGTGCCACGGTGATCTGCACCTAGGCAACGTGGTGGAAACAGAGGCGCACGGGATTCGCCTCTTCGACTGTATTGAGTACCGGGCTGAATTTCGTTGGATCGATGTCATCAGTGAAATTGCATTTTTGACGGTTGATTTGGAAGCCCGTGATGATTACGCATCCGCCTGGCATTTACTAAACCGTTATCTCGAATTGAGCGGCGATTACCACGCCCTGTGGATTTATCAAGGGTATCAAGCCTACCGGGCAATGGTTCGAGCAAAGGAATGCCTCTTAGGATTAAATGCCCCTATTCTCCCAACAGAAACCGACACGTCTCCACTCGCACGTTATCGTCGTTATGCCGTGATGGCAGAACATGCAACCATGATTCGGCCGCGTGTTCTTCTGATTACGCTGGGCCTCGATATCGATATCCGTCAATCACTCACGCACCAACTGATTGATGATTTTGGAATGATCCGATTGCGCTCAGATCTGGAGCAACAACGCTTATATTCGGGGCAGGAAAATACATCTCCAAAGACTTATCGACACCTGGTTGAGTTAGCTGAATTATCACTTAGGGCAGGGTTCCCCATCGTTATATCAAGCAGTTTCGAAAATCCAGATGACCGCGAACGTTTTAGGCGGCTTGCGGAATCACATGGCCTTCTGTTTGGAATATTGACTGACAGAGAGAGCGCCAACCAAGCTCAGCTTGGCGAGGAAGAGCTGGCCTCAACACACGTATTAAGGCTTGATGATTCAGACCGCATGATTCGCGAAGTGCGTGATCTTGGGCAGTCTTTTGGAATGCATCTGGGGGTTCAGTGTTGAATACCCTTGATCGCTTGATCCATGGATTTGATGGCTTCTTAAGGACCGTCGCACGAGTAAAATACGAAGCAAGAAGCCCAACACCCACGAAGTCTGCTCTCAATTGCACACTGACGGAGGATGAAATCAAGCTCTCGAGTGGATTGATGCGCGTTAATCACGCAGGTGAGGTCTGCGCACAAGGGCTCTATAAGGGTCAAGCATTATTCGCATCAAATGAGGTAACTGAGCAAGCGTTAGCAAAAGCCGCACAAGAAGAACTTGATCACCTGGCCTGGTGTCGTGAAAGACTGGATGAGCTTGGAGCCAAGCCCAGTATTCTCGATCCACTATGGTACACGGCGTCATTCGCTCTGGGAGCCGGAGCAGCACTAATCTCTGACAAAGTATCGCTCGGGTTTGTTCACGCGACAGAGGAAAACGTAGAACGCCATTTGAGGGAACATCTTAAGAGGCTTCCAGATAACGACCACGCTTCACGCCAGATTCTAAATCAAATGCTTGCTGATGAGATACATCACGGACAGATAGCGCTTGAAAACGGCGGAGAGGAACTTCCCCAGCCGATTCGTCGACTAATGTGGGAAAGCGCTAGACTCATGACGATAACGGCGAAGCATATTTAGCCAGTATAGCTGGTTCAATGATGCCATATATTGACTGATCGCGGTTCCCAAGATCACAACCAGTTCCTTTCACCGGCACCTTCCTTATCAATAACTTCCGTAAAGTATCCGCAATATAACGTCTCAAGCCAGGTTTGTGACGACCACAGACTGCAAGTTTCAAATCGATCCTCATAGTAACCATTGGGAAATCAGATATTATGTAAATCCACAACGGGCTCTTCGCGGAGGTTCAAAATCTCAGTCCACGAAAGATAATTTAAAGACGATCAGCTATTCCTGATCCAGAGGAATGTTCCCACTTTGACCACTAGTTTCGAAATGTCACTCGATGGATGAGCTCAACTCCCGCGTCCTCGAGCATTTTAGATGCCGAACAATATTTTTCCGCAGACAGTGCTACCGCTCGTTTGACTTTAGTCTGATCCAAGTTATTACCTGACACCTGAAAGTCCATTGTGATTTTTGTAAAAACGGCGGGCACTGCGTCAGCACGCTCAGCTTCAAGAATGCAATCGCATGAAACCACGTCTTGCCGCTGCTTTTTCAAAATCGTAATCACATCAAAACTCGCGCAACTACCGAGCCCCATCAAGATCAGTTCCATTGGTCGAGGCCCAATATTGCGACCGCCGTGTTCAGGAGCCCCGTCAACTATCGTCGCGTGCCCAGACCCACTCTCTGCTACGAAGGACACCCCATGATGCCAAGAGACATGTGCTTTCATTGATTGGCCCATTCCTTTAACCGCTGCAGCTCGCCGTCGAGCTCAGCCTCATGAATTTGTAGTAACTGTCGGCGCGCCGCATCATGCTCATGCCGGGTTGCTGCATCGATCTGCTGGCGCACCTCGCCAAACGGCATCGCGAGAATGGTCCCACTCACTTCATCAAACCGGTCTAATTTAAGCTCAGATAACCAACAATCATGGTGCGCATCAAGCAGTACCCGAATTCTTAACAAACACTCTGAACGATCCACCTGCTCATCGAAATAAGAATCGATCAAAATTTGAATTCCCGATAAAGCATCTTGTCTCGCGCGCGCCCTCTTTCGTTCAAGAGTTTTGACCTGGCGGGTCAATGACCATGCGTACCATCCAAGGCCCAAGACCACAGTAACCCCTAGAGCAATAAGCCACGGCATTAGCTAAGACTCTGAAACAGCTCTTTCAAGGCGACACCTGGATCAGGCTGCCGCATGAACGCCTCACCCACTAGGAATCCATAGACACCGTGCTCTTGCATCAGATCCACGTCTCTAGCCTTTAAAATCCCAGATTCTGTAATTAGTAATCTGTCGTCTGGGATTTGCTCCAGCAGATTTAGCGTCACCTCAAGCTTTGTCTCAAACGTATGGAGATTCCGATTATTAATTCCAATCAAGCGGCTATCTAGTTTTAGAGCACGATGAAGTTCTGTCTCGTCATGCACCTCGATCAACACATCGAGCCCAACAGACAGCGCTGTCTCATGCAGGAGACGTAAATCTGAGTCATTGAGCGCTGCGACGATCAATAGGATACAGTCGGCGCCCAGCGCCCGGGATTCAATAATCTGATAAGGGTCAACCATAAAATCTTTTCGGATCACGGGAAGACCGCATGCTGAACGTGCCAATTGTAAATCATCATCGGACCCCTGGAAGAAATCCTGATCAGTCAAAACAGACAAACAAGATGCACCAGCGCTTTCATATTGTTGGGCATGAAGAGCGGGCTGAAAATCAGCTCTCAGTAAACCCTTTGATGGCGAGGCGCGCTTAATCTCAGCAATTACTGCGGGTTTTTGAGCCTCCACTTGAGCGACGAGTCGACGGCTAAATCCGCGAACCGCAGCTTGATCAGTCAACACTTCATACAGTTCTTCAAGCGCTCGTTGCGCGCTTCGAAAAGCAACCTCCCGGCGCTTCCTCGCAACAATCCGATCTAAAATAGTTGTTGAACAACTCATCAATTAATTATCCTTTAGCTCTTGAGTAAGACGCGCAAGTGCCTCGAGTTTTTTCATAGCCTCACCGGACTCCATGACCTCCCAAGCTGCTTCAACACCATCCTCGAGCGAGTGCGCGCAACCAGCTGCATAAATGGCCGCGCCTGCGTTCAGTGCAACAATATCTGAAGCCGGATGATCATCTGCGGTTAACGCCATCGCAATCATCTCTAGTGACTCTTCGGCAGTTTCTACAATAAGCTCATCACGATCACTTAAATCCAGATCAAAGTCCTGCGGTTTAATCCGATATTCGCGGATACGCCCATCCTTTAACTCAGCAACACGGCTGGCTGCTGACACACTCAATTCATCGAGTCCATCTTCTGAACAGACGATCAATACATGCCGAGAACCGAGACGGCGAAGGACCTCGGCAAGTGGCGTTAGGAGAGACTCATCAAATACCCCAAGGACCTGGTTGGGCGCGCTTGCTGGGTTAGTTAGCGGCCCAAGCACATTGAAAATTGTTCGCATCCCAAGCTCTTTACGCGGACCAATCGCATGCCGCATCGCTGAATGGTGGGCAGGCGCAAACATAAATCCAACTCCTAGGGTTTCAATACAGGACTTGACCTGGGTAGCGTCCAGATCTATCCGTACGCCTGCCGCTTCGAGTACATCCGCAGATCCTGACTTTGAGGAAACCGAACGGTTACCGTGCTTCGCAACCCGACCACCCGCCGCTGCAACAACGAATGCCGAGGCTGTAGATACGTTAAAGATGTTTGCGCCATCTCCGCCCGTTCCGCAGGTATCCACCAAGAAATCTTTCGGGACGTCTACTTTTTGCGACAGCTCACGCATAACACTAGCGGCACCGACGATCTCATCAATAGTCTCACCTTTCATACGCAGACCCATCAATACCGCCCCAATTTGTGCATCAGTTGCCTCACCGGTCATGATTAATCGCATTACTGCAATCATTTCCTCGGCGTTCAAATCGCGTTTTGCGCAGACATCTATAATCGCTTCCTGGATAGTCATTACCACTCTCCCCCTCTAACAGCCAAGAAGTTCCGAAGTAACTCATGGCCTTGTTGGCTTGCAATGGATTCCGGGTGGAACTGAACACCCTCAACCGTCAACGTTTTGTGACGAACACCCATTACTGCTTCAGACTTACCTAACTCATCATGACTCCAGGCAGTGACCTCAAGGCAAGCAGGAACAGTCGCAGGATCAATCACCAACGAATGATAACGAGTTTGAACCAAAGGCTGATACAGCCCCAAAAATACTCCCTTTCCGTCATGATGAATAAAGCTGGTTTTTCCATGCATGACCTTTGAAGCACGAATGATTCGCCCACCAAATACCTGTCCGATAGTCTGATGGCCCAAGCACACTCCAAGAAGCGGCACTTTTCCCGAAAAATATTCAACAGCTTGGAGACTCATTCCGGCACGATCCGGATCACACGGGCCAGGACTGACGACAACACGGTCAGGTTGAAGCGCGGCTAATTCATCCAGAGTCATCTGATCGTTGCGAATAGTAGTCACTGCCTCACCAAGCTCTCCAAAGTACTGCACTAGGTTATAAGTGAAGCTATCGTAATTATCGATCATCAGTAACATCGTCAGCTCCGCACCATCGGGCCCTTGAGGTCTTTGAATCCTGTCAATGCAGCATTCGCAGCCCGAATCACCGCTTGCCCCTTGTTCAACGTTTCCAACCACTCGGACTGTGGGACTGAGTCCGCAACTAAACCAGCGCCTGCCTGGATGTGCATCGTTCCATCCTTTATAACAGCGGTCCGGATTGCGATCGCTGTATCCATATTGCCTGACCAACCAAGATACCCAACCGCGCCACCATAAATTCCCCGACGAACCGGTTCGTACTGATTGATCAGTTCCATCGCGCGCACTTTTGGCGCGCCCGATAAAGTCCCCGCTGGCAAGCAAGCCTTCAAGACATCTAATGCATCCACGTCAGCACGTACTTTTCCTTCAACATGACTTACGATGTGCATCACATGGGAATAGCGTTCGACTACCATCTTATCAGTCAGTTCAACAGAACCGATTTCAGCGACTCGTCCGACATCGTTCCGACCCAAATCTATCAACATCAGGTGCTCACTGATTTCTTTTGGATCCGCCAACAACTCATTCTCAAGTCTAATATCTTCTTCTTGGGTTTTGCCGCGTGGTCGCGTACCGGCAATAGGACGCACCGACACATGACCATCTTCGAGACGCGCCAGAATTTCAGGAGAAGACCCGACAATATGTGTGTCATCCAAATTAAAAAAGTACATATAAGGAGAAGGATTTAAGACGCGTAATGCGCGATAAAGTGATAACGGACTTTCCGTATAGGGAACCGAAATTCGTTGACTGAGGACGACCTGCATCACGTCGCCGGCTTGAATATAGTCTTTGATTTCCTTGACTGCGCCTTTAAACACATCGCTTTCAAGACTGTATTGATAGTCAGCCTCGGCTATTGGATCGTGTTCTGCTGGATAAAATGCTGATGGATCCATGGCATATGCTAAATCATCCAACATGTTATCTAAGCACTCACACGCAACCTCATATGCACCAGCCTCCTGCGGGTTTGCGTGTGTAATCAAGGTGAGCATCCCCGAGAGATTATCGAATACGACCACATCATCAGACCGCATCAATATGATATCGGGAGAACCAATCGGGTCATATTCGGGAATAGTTTCGGCAACGCGTGACTCAAAGAACCGAATGGTGTCATACCCGAAATACCCAACAAGACCGCCCGTGAATTTTGGTAGATTCAATTCATCGACGACCCAAGAAGGAGTTTCCCCCAAGCGCACCTGATATTGAGAAATCCACATCAATGGATCATCTGACTCGACGATTTCTGCGACTTCATCGCGCTCAAAACGAGTAATTCTATAACCACTCACTTCAATGCGTTCATGTGACGGAAGACCAATACAAGAATAACGTCCCCAAGTCTCACCCCCGGTCACGGATTCCAGTAAGTAAGACCAAGGCCGATCTGCAAGTTTCAGATAGCAGGATAATGGTGTTTCCATATCCGCCAGTCGCTTAACCGCGACGGGAACCCGCGTTAAACCCAGTTTCCGATACCTATCAAATTGTTCAGGCGTCATTAACAAGCAATTCCATCAAATCCGATATGACACGGTCTGCACCGCACTCGTGTAAGTTTAAGTCCCCAGAGTATCCAAAGCTGACCATAATTGAACAAACGCCCGCTGCTTTAGCGGCACCTAAATCCGCCCTGCTATCACCGATGAGGCATGCCTCATTGGGTGCTCGATCTAGGTCAGACAACGCATGGTGCACCATATCAGGCTCCGGCTTTTTCGTCGGTAAATCATCGCCAGCAACGATAGTGTCAAATGCGGTATGGAGGTCGAAAGCTGGCAACATCAACTCAACAAACCGTCTCGGCTTATTGGTAACCAGGCCCACTTGTTTTCTCTGATCCTTGAGTGTTTGTATTACCTCTTTTGCTCCCGGATACAACACCGACGTCTCAGCGCAAATCGGTTCATATTCTTCAAAGAATACAGACAACAAGAGGCGACACAGCGGGGATTCCATAGTGATGTGCTCATCTTGAGTAACGTGCCGCACAGCCCGCTCAATCAGTTTGCCTGCACCATGACCAACCATTTGCTTCCCAAGCTCAAGGCCTACACCAGGAAGCCCAGCTTTGTTCAATGCGAGATCAAGAGCGCGCGTCAGATCCGGCGCACTATCGACGATAGTGCCGTCAAAATCGAAAAGATAAGCCTGCATACGCAATGATCCCTGCGATATAAAAGTGCGAAAACATATCATTGTTTAAGCGACCAAGCACCTTAAGGCCTAGGCAACTCGCATCAGACTCAACTATGATCTCATTTCAAATACTAAAGTGAATCTATGATCAAACGAATGTCAATCCGATCAATCGCGCTCATTTTGCTAGCAGCTAGCCCAGGGGCCGCCCATGGCGAAGTTCAGATAGCTGCTACCACTGACTGGATAGGTGATACCTCCGGAGCCTACCTCTGCCGGGGATATTACAGCCCCCCAATGGTGGAAAGATCTCCTGGTGAGCAATTGAGCGCTGAAGCGGAAAACACCGATTACGATGGTAGAGATCGTGTTATTTTGACAGGCGGCGCGTTGATTACCCGCAACGATTTCCAGATTGAAGCAGACCGCGTATCATTTTTGAATTCCACTGGCGACGGTGACGCCGCCGGTAACGTGAAAATCAGGCGTCCGAATAGCCTGCTGATCGGTGACACCGCATCGGTTAATGTGCGGACTAATGCGTTTGATCTCAAAAATTCCTCTTTTGTTAATCACAAAAATCGTCTACGGGGGGATTCTGACTTCGCGATTGGCGCCCCGAACGGTGACATCCGCGTCTTCAATGGAACTATTACGTTCTGCGCTCCAGGAATTAATTCATGGGATTTTCAGGCCAACCAAATTTATCTCAATCAATCGTCGGGACGGGGCTGGGCGAACGATGTCGTAATACGTGTAAAAGAGGTCCCTATATTCTATGCACCCGTAGTGGGGTTCCCTATGGACGACAGACGACTCACCGGTTTTTTCTTTCCAAGTTACTCACTGGGCTCAACGTCTGGGACGGAAATTGTGACCCCATTTTATTGGAACCTGGCACCACATTACGATTTGCTGATCCGACCTCGGTTCATGACCGCACGGGGAGCTGCGGTCGGCCTGCATGGTCGGTACCTCTTTGAGGATTTAAGCCTGTTAGAAGCAAAGACCGAACAGTTACCTGGCGACAAAATTAGCGGCACAGATCGTCATATTTCCAGACTGACGCTGACAAGCGATGTCCAGAAAGCGATGACCTGGGATATGACTTACGAAGATGCGTCGGATGGCACCTATCAGGATGACCTAGATAACTTCGCCGACCTCTCAGAAAAAGAACAACTGACCTCTTCGATTGGCGTGGCTGTCCGTGGCGACGATTGGAACGCTGGGTGGCTTGTAGACCGTATTGATGTTGTCGATCCATCTGTAACCGGCGCAGCGGTCAAGTTTTCCCGTCAGCCTCAGCTCACCTTGTCTTGGGCTAAATATGGTGAGAATTGGAACCTGTTCGCTTCGGGTGATGCGACTGAATTTACACGAACAACGACTGGCTTAACGAGTTCAGATCCAGCTGAGGGACGCCGTATATCGTCAGATTTCAAGGCTGAATATCCGATACGGCGTGGCTTCGGTTCCGTGACACCAGCGGCTTTGGGTTTCACCCGTTGGTCACAGGCAACTAGAGGCACGACAACGCAAGAGGATGAGTATCTCGCCTATGGCGTATCAATCGATGGAAAGCTCTATTTTGAGAATTCCCAGTCCAATGGTTCATTACACGAGATTATCCCGCGTGCGAAGCTTTCGATTCGCGAGCTAAACAAGAATCCAGCTATTGTTAAATTCGATACGCCCGACACCGCGAACGATATAGATAAAGTGAGCCAAATCTTCCTAGATAATCCAGTTTCTGGCGGGGACTTTGTAGGCGACACGCGAGATGTTGCGCTATCGCTGACCGCTCGCGGTATTAACGCAAATGGTGTAGAGACGTATCGTGTAAGCGCCGGACAGACCGTCTACCTTCAAGACCGCGGAGTGACTTTATCAGGTAATTCAGAGAATGCCGACCGAGGACCACTGGTCATCGAATCAGCAGCGCAGCTTGGTAAATCTTTCACTTGGAACACTCGCTTTAGGTCTGTGACTGACGGCGAAACCATGGATACAGCCACCAACGAATTCAAATATCAAACATCCGATACAGATTACGTGACACAAAGAATTGTTTGGGATAATGATTCAGCGACTAGAACTGATCACTATATCTCGAGCCAAGTCAATCCAAATTGGCGTTTTCTTGCAGGGTTACAGTGGGAACCTGATATCCAAGAACGAGTCAACCAAGTCGTTGGCATTGAATATGAGGGCTGTTGTTGGCGGGCGGCGATGATTCATGCCTATGTACGCGACGAGGTGACAGAGGCAAACGGTGGGCACTCCATGAAACTACAAGTTGAACTGAAGGGCCTAGGTGCCCTAGGTCGCGGAACTTCGTCTATTTTGGAACGTTTAAGGGAAGGTTATGAACTTTTTGAATCTCAGGATTAAGTTTGTTTTTTCCGCTTTTATTTTCAGCAGCCTACTCGCGACTGTCGAGGCACAGATAATTGACAAGATCATCGCAGTGGTCGACTCCGGCGTTATTTTATCGAGTGACGTTAAAACGCGATTGAACGATCTAACGATGCAAGCCGAGTCACGTGGCAATGAAATAAAAGTCAATGATGAGTTACGTCAACAGGTGGTTGAGCGACTGATCCTCGAACAGGCGCAACTAGAGGTCGCAAAACGCGGTGGGCTCCAAATCGACGACGCCCGTGTAAACGAGACGTTACAGCAAATCGCTAAGAATCGCGAAACCGATTTACCAGGACTAAAAAACTTAATCGAATCTGAAGGTAAGAACTTCACCATTTTCCGCGAGCAGATTCGTCGTGAGTTAACAATTAGCGCCATTCGCGATCGTGAAGTACGCAGCCAGATTCGTATAAGCGACGCAGAGCTCGAGCGCTTTATGGACACACCAGCCGGCCAAATCAGTACCGCTCCTGAATTGTTACTGAGCCAAATTGTTGTTGGATTACCAAACCGCCCAAGCCCAGAAGCTGTGCAACAAGCGGAAAAGAAAGCTATTCAGATCCGGAGTGCGCTACTACAAGGCGCACCGTTTGGGCAGATGGCTGCCCGCTACTCGGATGCCCCAGAAGCTGGCCAGGGTGGTGATCTCGGATGGAGAAATATTCTAGAACTTAACCCGGTCTTCACCGATGCTCTAAATGAGGCAAAGAAAAATACGTTAATTGGTCCGATTCAATCACCGGGTGGCTTCCATTTAATAGCGGTACGCGATCGACGTGGTGATCAATCTGTCGTAGTGACTGAATACAAAACACGCCACATCCTGATCAAGCCTGATGCTGTTCTCTCTCTTGAAAAAGCCAAGGAGCTCGCACAAAATATTCGCCGTGAAATAACCAGCGGCGCTGACTTCGCCGACCTTGCTCGTCGATTTTCTGAGGATCCATTAAGTGCGGCCAAAGGTGGTGATTTAGGCTGGGTACGAGCAGATCAGTTGGTACCGGGTTTCGTTAATGTCATGACCAGGCTTCCTCTTAACACACTGAGCGAATTGACTCGGAGCCGTTTCGGCTTTCATCTGATTGAAGTGTCAGAGACCCGTGAATCTGATATCTCTGAGGAGCAAATGAAAAATAGGGCCCGTCGCATCCTGACTGAGCGAAAGTTCTCACAAGAGCTCGACTCTTGGCTCCGCCAAGTCCGCGCAGACGCATTTGTTGAACTGAAGTCATGACACCTCTTGCCATCACACCAGGTGATCCTGGTGGCATAGGTCCCGATCTCTGCATCCAAGCAGCTGCTGATGGTGAGCTCGGTGGTATTGTGGTTGCGGATCCTGAGATCATCAAACGCCGAGCCGATAGTCTTGGCCTGTCAGTCCAAATCATGGACGCTGATCACTACAACCCTGAGCGTACTCAGGGAATCGTTTACGTTGAACCAGTGGCTGCAGCCGATCCCACGAATATGCCAGGAGTCTCGGATCCAACTAACGCCGGATACTGCCTCCAATCACTTGAGCATGCGCTTCAAGGAATCAAAGAAGGGAATTTCCGAGCGCTTGTGACCGGGCCGGTTAATAAAGCTACGATTCGCGGTGGCGGATTCGAGTCCTTCACAGGACATACAGAATTCTTGAGAGATTTTTTCGGTCTGCCGGAGGTTGTCATGATGCTAGCGTCCACAGATTGCCGTGTCGCTCTAGTAACAACTCACCTACCGCTCGCCGAGGTCCCCAAGACCATTACCCTAAAACGTATTGAAACAGTCACCGGCATAGTAATCAAAGCCATCAGTGATGTATTTCAAATTCCGCAGCCTCGAATTCATGTGCTTGGGTTAAATCCGCATGCCGGAGAAGACGGACATCTGGGTCGAGAGGAACTCGATATCATCCAGCCTGCACTTGAAGCGCTGAGAGCCCAAAATCCCGACGTCCATATTGAGGGACCACTGCCTGCTGATACTGCATTTACGCCCGAGCTCCGCGCACAGGCTGACTGTCATATCGCGATGTACCATGATCAAGCGCTTCCAGTTGTGAAGTACAAAGGATTCGGGGATTCAGTCAACATTACGCTTGGGCTTCCAATCGTTCGAACCAGTGTTGATCACGGCACGGCTCTTAATTTGGCTGGCAAAGGATTGGCAAGTACCAAAGGCCTCGTCGCCGCGATCCAAGAAGCGAATCGCTTAACAACATCGTTCGCCTAAAGAACTGCTGAGTCAGGTAAACTAATCCCTTTTTGGGAACGAACGTGTCCAAACAACTCACTCGTTCAGCACGAAAAAGATTCGGTCAGAACTTTCTGGTGGATGATCGCGTCATTGAAGCGATTTTAGCGTCGATTAGGGCATCTGCCGCCGATGCCATCGTTGAAATCGGACCAGGTCACGGCGCAATCACTGAAGGACTATACGCTTCCCAGTGTGACCTCACCTTGATCGAACTGGATCGTAACCTTGTGCCCGGACTTTTAGCGAGTTTTGTAAGCAAGACTCCAGGCCGCTGCCGGCTGCTTAACGAAGATGTACTAAAAGTCGACTTTGGTCAGTTCAGCAGTCCTCTACGTATTGTAGGTAATCTGCCTTATAACATCTCAACGCCTTTACTATTTAAGCTTCTAGAGCTAGGTGATCAGATCCAAGATATTCACGTGATGCTTCAAAAAGAGGTGGTCAACCGGATTGCGGCAGTACCAGGCGAATCGGCTTATGGACGATTAGGTGTCATGATACAAGCGACCGCGTCTGTAGAGCCCCTGATTGAAGTGCCACCCGAAAGCTTCGCGCCGCCACCTAAAGTCGATTCTGGAGTGATTCGAATTATCCCCTGTGCAAGAAAACGCTCATTAATTGCGTCGATGCAAACATTGACTCACGTGGTTCGTCAAGCATTTAGTCAGCGCCGTAAAACCCTCAGAAATAACCTGAAGGACATCCTGACCTCGGAGGAGTTCGAGGTGCTCGGCATCAATCCACAGGATCGACCTGAGCGGTTGTCTGTGCAAACCTATGTTGAATTGTGTAACTACCTGGATCGTAAGGAGAGGAATATATAGTGCGGGATTTACGATACCAAGTCGATGTCAATGCACAGGCAACCTACATCGAGTCCCAATCCAATCCCTCCGATAGCCGTTTTGTCTTCACCTATACGGTTACAATCGCAAACAATGGCACAATGCCCGCACAGCTGTTACATCGCTATTGGAAGATCACGGATGGTGAAGGTGGAATTCGTGAGGTTCACGGCGACGGAGTCGTTGGAGAGCAACCAACGATCGTTCCAGGAGACGAGTTCACCTATACCTCTGGAGCAATTCTTGAGACCGCAATCGCGACAATGGAAGGCTATTTTGAAATGGTCGCCGCAGATGGCGAGCTATTTAAAGCCAAGATTCCGATATTCACTTTATTGAATCCTGGAGCACTGCACTGATGGCCAGCTACGTAGTTGGTGATGTTCAAGGTTGTTGGGGAGCATTTCAGCGATTGCTTTCGGCCCTAGCGTTCAACCCGCGAAAGGATCATATGATTTTCTCCGGAGACCTGATTGCACGTGGCGAGGACTCAACAACCGTTATGCAGTGGGTGCTCGACCATCAGAGTGCATGCTCAGCAGTTCTTGGAAATCATGATCTCAATTTCTTAGCTGTTGCGTCAGGTATTAGAGAAGCAAACCCAAAGGATAAAACACAACCGCTGCTCGATTCGCCAATCTGTAAAGACGTAATTAATTGGTACCGTCGCTGCTCTTTGGCGAAAGATCTTCCAGAACATAATGCGTTGGTAGTCCATGCCGGGGTCTGGCCAGAATTTGACCGAATCACTCTTCTCAAGGAAATCCAGCTTGTCCATCAACGACTGCTTGCGGATGACTGGTCCGAGTCAGTTCGATTGATGTATGGCAATGAGCCTGCGCATTTCGATAAAGCGAAAACAGATGATGAGAAGGCACGCTTTTTGATCAATGCCTGCACGCGAATGCGGTTCGTGGATCAGAAGTCGCTTACGCTTGATTTCAATTTTAAAGACGTTCCCGAACTTGCTCCGCAGAATTTATGTGCCTGGATGAACGCGCCAAACAGACTCAACATCGACCGTCAAATTTTATTTGGTCACTGGGCGTCCCTCAATGGTCGTGTAAACAATAATGATATCGTCGCTCTGGATACTGGCTGTGTTTGGGGTGGGTATCTTTCAGCGATTCGACTCGAGGACCGGCGATTGATACAGGTAGCCTCCTGTGTTTGATTTAAAGCGCCTCTTCGCTCCACTCGAAGGCGCGAGCCTTGAGGGTTTAGAAATCTACGTTGTCGGCGGAGCAGTTCGTGACTCCTTACTCGGACTTACCCCAAAAGATATAGATTTTGTGGCGGTCGGTACCACCCCAGAAACATTCCTAGAACTCGGCTTCCGGCAGGTAGGACAGGATTTCCCCGTGTTTTTACATCCAGAAAACCAGGCTGAGATTGCTCTCGCGCGGACAGAAAGAAAGACAAAAAAAGGACATAAGGGTTTTGTGGTCCACGCAGATCCCTCAGTGGCGCTAGAAACCGACCTTCTCCGCCGCGATTTTACAATCAATGCGATGGCTTTATCACGAACAGGGGATCTTGTTGACCCCTATGGCGGTGAGGACGACCTCAAGTCGCGACAACTACGCCATGTCTCTGGAGCATTTAAAGAAGATCCTCTGCGTATACTCCGAGGTGTTCGCTTCCTAACTCAGCTTGGTAGGTTCGAATTTCATATCGCTCAAGATACAGTCTTGTTAATGCAGGCAATGTCGCAATCACTTCGAGAACTCTCGGTGGAGCGCATCATTGTTGAACTCGATAAAATGCTCGCGTCAAATCATCCCCAATTGGGGCTTAGATATCTAAATCATCTCGGCATTACCGATGCTCTAGCCCCCGCTCTGAACAGTATACCAGTTCAGTTTATTGGCCAATCGATCGACGTCCGTCTCGCAGAATGGCTACTTTTAAATCGGCCAACAATCGAATGCATCGAGCACTATGGAAAAGAGTTTCGACTAACCAATAAGCGGGTTCTGTTTTTGAAAGCAGCCACTCGACTTAAAGATCTTACTTTTGAGGATGCAAGGGTGTGTCTTGATGTTTTTGCTCAAATCGGCTGGTTGAGGGGGAATCCACCCGATAGAGACCTTGACCGTCTACTTATTGAGTTGGATGACTCGAGACCAATGACAATCCCGGTCAGACACTGGCTAGAGATCCGCGAACAGCTCAGAGGAGTCTCTGTGGAGCACTTGATTGAAGAGGGGCTTAGCGGCAAAGCGCTTAGTGATGCGATTTATAACGAGCGCTTGACTGTTCTCTCTACAGAGATCTCCGCGCCCGGCACCGCACCAGGCTTATAAAGCCTGCCGGTCACTTCAACGATTCGGTCATCCCTCAAGACGATTTGCAAAAGATCAGTTAAGCGTTTCTCGATGAGATTACAGTGCTCCCTGGCTGCTGCCTGAATATCGTGGCATAGGGCTGCATAATCGAGCGTATCCCCAAGATCATCGGATGCTGCCGCGTCCGAAAGAGAAATATTGATAGTCAAATCTAAATACAACGGTTGAGGATTTTCTTTTTCGTACGAGTAAACCCCAACCAACGAGAGAAGCGGGAGTCTTGAAACATAAATCGTATCCATTACGACACCTTAGGTAGTTCACTTAGTGGCCAACGCGGACGAATCGTCATCGCAAGCGAAGAATCTCTCTGTCCATGACTTAACCGCATCAGGCCTGCAAAGGCAATCATAGCGCCGTTGTCTGTGCAAAATTCCGGCGCCGGGTAAGCCACTGCAATCCCATTTGTCTCAAGAGATTTCAGCGATTGTCGAAGCAATCGATTCGCACTCACGCCACCTGACATCACAATAGCCCGGGTACCCGTTTCTATAATGGCTCGCTTACATTTGATTACCAGGGTATCAACAACTGCCTGCTGAAAACTCGCAGCTAAATCTGCTTTTGCCTGCTCATCCAAGGGGCCTGACTTAACCAACCGACGCGCTTCCGTCAGTACTTGAGTTTTTAATCCCGAGAAACTGAAATCACACCCAGGCCGATCAGTCATAGGCCGCGCAAAACGAAACCGGGTAGCATCACCACTGTCAGCCAAAGCCGCAATCTTAGGCCCACCCGGATAGCCCAATTCAAGAAGTTTTGCTGTTTTATCGAAGGCTTCACCCGCGGCGTCATCAAGCGTGGTTCCCAGCAATTCATAGTCACCAATCGCTCGAACTAAGATAAGCTGCGAATGCCCTCCGCTCACCAGCAGCGCAACAAAGGGTATCGGAAGATCCGGAGTTTCCATCAAAGGTGCCAACAGATGTCCCTCCATATGATGAATTCCAAGCGCCGGTCGATCTAACGAAAAAGCCAATGATTTGGCGAAAGTCGCTCCAACCAACAATGCACCCAAAAGACCAGGCCCGGTTGTATAAGCAACAGCATCAATATCAGCCAACGTCAAACCTGAAGCGGCAAAAGTCTCATCAACCAGTGGGCGGAGATAGCGAACGTGATCCCGTGAAGCGAGTTCCGGAACGACGCCACCATAATGTGCATGAACATCAATTTGGCTATGCACCCGGTGTGCAATGAGTCCATCTAGGTTACTATAAATGGCAATTCCAGTCTCATCACAGGAAGTTTCGATACCTAAGACACGCATTTGGTTCCCTTTTTCTTTAGACACTGGTATTCTCTCGCGCCCCGGGTGGGGATACCACATGAAAACTTAAATTAAATTAAGGATAGG
>MDTB01131341.1_pt1 | contig 24665 bp, 23 predicted proteins | sample 811161 | NCBI WGS metagenome assembly MDTB01 (sample SAMN05326650, study PRJNA326480) | marine metagenome | isolation source: seawater | place: Mediterranean Sea | collected 2009
TTATTTGCATTTATAATTAGCCCGTTACGTCGGAACCATCTCGAACGAAAGAATAGCCTTTAGACACTCGTCGATTCTGATTCACCCCCATAGTATAAATAAATGGTGGAGGTGGTGGGTACTGCCCCCACGTCCGCAATGTTTATTACGAAACTCGTTTATCGTCATAGTTGGAATACCAACAAAATTATTATAAATTTTAATTTTAAAAAAACAATCAAATTTAATAATGAAAATAATATTGATCGTTACAACTGGAAGAACTGGAAGCGACTACCTACATCACTGTTTGGAGGGTTTAAAAGGTCTTATAGTTTTTTCTGACAAGTTTGATTACCAGCAATTTTTCAAAGATAGAAATCATCTAAGAGACCCATATAAACTTTTGACGAGTTTTTTAAAAAAATATTCATATTTATTTTCTGAAATAAAAATTGAAAATATTAAAATAAATTTAAGTATAGATAAATTTAAAAAAAATTTTAAAAAACTTTCTGGTACCAAAAAAATTAATCAAAAAGAATTTTTAATTTTGCTTTATAAATCTTATCATATTACTGCAGGAAGAAAGCTCAACAATATTAAAGCTATAGTTCACCATTCACATGGTTTGAGAGAAACAATAAAAGTTCTTAGAGATTTTCCTAAAGCAAAGATTTTAGTAACAATAAGAAATCCATTATCAAATTTGAGATCAGGACTAATAAATTGGTTTAAGTATGATAAATCCAGAATAAATATGAAGCATGTATTTAATTATATTTACAGAATAAGACAGGATTTAAAATTTTTAATTAAACTTAAAAATAAAAAAATGTTTATAAAAATTGAAGAAGTAAATTCAAAAAGAATTAAAAAAAAGATTTGTAATTTTTTAGGTATTAAATTTCAAAAAAATATTTTTAAGGCAACCACCCTAGGTAGACCGTGGATTGGAGATAAACTTTCTACTAGGTTGGCAAAAAAAGGACAATATTTAAAACCCGAAGGTGAGGAACAATATTCCAAATTTTATACTTCCAGAGAGATTAAATTTTTAGGCTTTGTTTTTAGAGATTATAAAATATTTGGTTATAAACTTAAGAATTTTGAATATCTAAATCAATTAATGTTTTTTTTAAATATACCATTTTTATTATCATTTGAAAAATATGTTTTTAATTACAAACATAAAAAGTCATTTTTTCTACTAAATGTAAAATATTTTATATATAGATTAGTCTTTTTTTTAATTATACTTTTTAAATTAGAATTTTTAATTAAAAATAAACATGTAAGTTAAATGAAAATAGATATTTTTTGTACACTAGGCCCCAACTCTTTAAATAAAAAATTTTTAAAGTTTTCAAGAGGCAAAATAAATCTTTTTAGAATCAATATGTCTCACGTAACTATAGCAAATCTTCAAAATCAAATAAATTTTATTAAAAAAAATTCTAATATACCAATTTGTGTTGATACTGAAGGAGCACAGATTAGAACTAAAGTGAAAAAAGAAAAATATTTGAAATATAATAAAAATTTAAAAATTTATAAAAATAAAGGACAAGTATCACTTTACCCAGATTATGTATTTGAAAGATTAAGAAAAAACGATTGTTTAGAATTAGGATTCACTGGTTTAGAAATTAAAATTAAAAAAAAGTTAAACAATAAATTATTTTGTAAAGTAACATCGTCAGGATATTTAGAAAAAAACAAAGCTGTTCATTTAAAAAATAGAAAAATTAAAATGGATTACCTAACCGCAAAAGACTTAAAGGCAATAGAATTAGCAAAAAGGAATAAAATCAAACATTTTGCTTTGTCATTTACAAACAGCGAGGAAGATGTAAAAAAATTTAATTATTTACTAAAAGGAAAAATAAAAATTTTTAAACTTGAAACTAAATCAGCAATTAAAAATTTAAAAAAAATTATGAAATCAGGACAAAACTTTCTTATTGATAGAGGAGATCTTTCTAAAGAAGTATCAATTGAACAAATTCCAGTAGCTCAGAGAAAAATAATCAGAATGGGAAAAAAACGTAAAAAAAATATATACGTAGCTACCAATTTTTTAGAAAGCATGATTTTAAACAACTACCCTAATAGAGGAGAAGTTAATGATATTTATAGTACTTTGGAACTAGGAGCCAAAGGCTTAGTTTTGGCAGCCGAAACAGCCATTGGAAAAAATCCTATGGATTCAGTCACAATGTTAAAAAAAATAATTAAAATTTATTTAAAAAACAAAAATTCTGTTAATTAATTATTAACTCTATTTAAAGTTGAAATATTTTTTTTCACAAAAAGTTTAATAATAATATATAACAAAAAAAATGAAATTAACTCCAGGCCAAATAAAAGATATCAAAGATCAGCAGTCACAGAAAAACGTAACCAAAAGAGTAACCTCAACTGAATTAGAGAAAATTCTTTATGAAGCTATGCCAGTTCTCGATCATGGTTTTGTTAGAGTAGTTGATTACATGGGAGATGACACATCAATTGTTCAAGCAGCCAGGGTTTCATATGGAAAAGGAACAAAAAAAGTTTCAACAGATAGTGGATTAATAAAATATTTAATGAGACACAGACACAGCACACCATTTGAGATGTGTGAAATTAAATACCATATTAAATTACCGATTTTTATTGCTAGGCAATGGATTAGACACAGAACAGCTAACGTTAATGAATATTCAGCAAGATATTCTATAATGGATAAAGAGTTTTATGTTCCTTCAAAAGAAAATTTAGCAGCCCAAGCAACAAACAATCGACAAGGAAGGGGATCTCTAATAAACGGCACTCAAGCTGACAGTATTCTTAAAATTTTAAAAGAAGATGCTGAGCGAAATTATAGGCATTACGAAGAAATGCTTAATGAAAAATATGATGGGACAATTATTGATGATAAGAAACAAGGATTAGCAAGAGAGCTAGCAAGAATGAATTTAACCCTTAATTCATATACACAGTGGTACTGGAAAACAGATTTACTTAATTTGTTAAACTTTTTAGCTCTCAGAGCGGATAGCCATGCTCAATTTGAAATCAGAGAATATGCCGATGTTATGATGAAAACAGTAAAAAAATGGGTACCTATTTCTTATGATGCTTTTGTTGATTACAGAGTAGGTGGAATGGAACTTTCCTCTAAAGGTAAAATAGTTATACAAAAAATGATCAAAGGTGAAAAATGCGATATAGAGTCATCGGGTCTTTCAAAAAGAGAGTGGAATGAACTTATGAATTCTTTTGGTTTTAAACAACATCTTGCATAATTTTATCTGCAATTTCATCAAATGCTTTAGATATTTCGTGATCTGGTTCTTTATAAGTTAAAGGCAAACCTAAATCCGCTGACTCTCTTAGTTTTGTACTTATAGGAATTTTTCCCAAAAATTTTTTATTAAAATCTTTTGCAGTTTTTTCAACACCACCTTCACCAAAAATATTATGTTTTTTTCCATCTTCACTTTTAAAAAAGCTCATATTATCTACAAGTCCAAGAATTTTAATTTTAGTTTTATCAAACATTTGAATACCTCTTTGAACATCCATTAAAGCTAATTCTTGTGGAGTTGAAATTATTATTGCGCCATCAATTTTTATGTCTTGCGCAAAGGTAAGTTGAGTGTCCCCGGTTCCCGGTGGCATATCAATTACTAGGAAATCTAAGTCTTTCCAAGAAACTTTTTCAGTAAGGGTTTTTATAGCGCTAATGACCATCGGCCCTCTCCAAATCATTGGAGTTTTTTCATCAACTAAAAATCCTAATGACATAAACTGTGCGCCATATTTTTCTAATGGAAATAAAAATTTTCCATCAGTCTTTGGTTTTTCGTTTAACCCGATCATTTTCGGCAAAGAAGGTCCGTGAATATCAGCATCTAACAAACCAACTTTTTTACCCTTTTTTTGAAGAGCAAACGTCAAATTAATTGCAAAAGTGGATTTTCCTACACCCCCTTTTGCACTAGAAACCATCAAAGTGAATTTTGTTCCATTTATTGGATTTTTCTTGAAATTTTTTGGAGCAACTTTTTCTTTTAGGCTATCGTTCAATTTTGCTTTATTTTCGGACATTATATCGCTTTATCATAACTTGTTTTTATCCAAAAAGTCACTATATAAAGTCTCATGTTATTTAAAGACAATATATTTAAAAATGAATCTCCATGGGGATCAAACCCAGGCGGTGGAGGTAAGGGCGATGGAAATGGAAGTGGAGAAAGACGTGAACCACCTAACATTGATGATATAATTAGAAAAGCCCAAGGTTCAGTGGGTAAAATTTTTCCAGGCGGTAAGGGAGGAAGCAAGCCCATAATAATTGGATTAGTAGTTTTAGTTATTCTTTGGGCATTAAGTGGTCTTTACAGAGTCTTGCCGGATGAACAAGGAGTTGTTTTAAGATTTGGAAAATTTGTTAAAACTACTCAACCAGGATTAAATTATCACATTCCCTTTCCGGTAGAGAGTGTTCTGACTCCTAAAGTTACAAAAGTAAATCGTATAGACGTCGGTTTCAGATCCGCAAGTGATAGTGGTAGGTCTTCTGGAATTGGAGATGTTTCTGAAGAAAGTCTTATGCTAACTGGAGATGAAAATATTGTAGATATTGACTACTCAGTTTTTTGGGTAATTAAAGATGCAGGAAAATTTCTTTTTAATATTCAAAGCCCACTAGAAACAGTTAAGACAGCCTCAGAAACAGCTATGAGAGAAGTTATTGCTAAAAGCAAAATTCAATCGATATTAACAGAGGGAAGATCAAAAATAGAAAATGAAGTCCAAAGTATTACTCAAGGAATTTTAGATGAATATGGATCTGGAATTCAGGTAACACAGGTCCAAACCCAAAAAGCTGACCCACCAGACCAAGTGATTGATGCTTTCAGAGATGTTCAAGCAGCGAGAGCAGATAGAGAGCGATCAAAAAATGAAGCAGAAGGTTATGCGAATGATGTAATACCGAGAGCTCGTGGTGAAGCAGAAAAAATTTTACAACAAGCTGAAGCATACAAAAAAGAAGTTGTAGCTAAAGCAGAAGGTGAAGCTAGCAGATTCTTAGCAATTTATAATGAATACAAAAATGCGAAACAGGTCACTCAAGAAAGAATGTATTTAGAAACGATGGAAAAAGTATTAGCAGATATTGATAAAGTTATAATTGATAAAAATTCTGGTTCAGGAGTAGTGCCATATCTACCGCTTCCGGAAATTAGGAAGAAAACACAATGAAGAAATTTTTAATAGGAGCAATTGTAGTTTTGGGTGTAATAGTGTTTCAAGCGCTGTTTGTAGTTAAAGAGGTCAATCAAGCAATCGTTTTACAGTTTGGTGATCCGAAAAAAATTATTACTGAACCTGGATTAAATTATAAAATTCCTTTTATACAGAATGTTGTATACCTAGATAGAAGAGTTCTTTATTTAGATAATCCACCAGAAGAAGTTATTGCATCAGATCAAAAAAGATTAATTGTAGATGCTTTCACTAGGTTTAGAATTGTTGATCCACTAAAATTTTATATTTCTCTGGGAAATGAAAATGTTGCGAGATCTAGATTGGCTACAATAATAAACTCTAGAATAAGAGGAGTATTAGGTACTCAAGAATTAGCAACTTTATTATCAGTCGATCGTGAAAAACAGATGGCAACAATTCAGCAAAACGTAAATATAGAAGCCGAGAATTTTGGAATTACAATAGTTGATGTAAGAATTAAACGTGCAGACCTTCCACAAGCAAATAGTGAGGCGATTTTCAAAAGAATGCAGACCGAAAGAGAAAGAGAAGCAAAAGAATTTAGAGCTCAAGGGGCTGAAATGGCTGCTAAAATAACATCAACTGCTGACAAAGAAGTTACAGTTATACTTGCAAATGCAAACAAACAGTCTGAAATAATGAAAGGAGAAGGCGACGGTCAAAGAAACAGAATTTTTGCAAATGCCTTTGGAAAAGACCCGCAGTTTTTTGGTTTTTACAGAGCAATGCAATCATACGAAAAAGCATTAATTGGTGGCGACACTTCTCTAATTTTATCACCTGATAGTGATTTCTTTAAGTTTTTTGGAAAAACCGGAGTTATCAAAAAACAATAAATTCTAAGGCATGAATGAATTTATTATTGCCATAGGTCTCATTTTATTTATCGAGGGTATACTTTGCGCCTTGTTTCCGTCAAAAATCAAGAATATGTCTAAAATGATCGAAGTTATGCCGGCTAAAAAATTAAGAACAATTGGTGTGATATTTGCAATAATTGGTTTTATTATAATTTGGTATGTAAAGAAATGATAAAATTAAATTGTAAAAAATTAACTGCATACTTCATCTTCTTTTATTTTATTTTTAATATAGAAGGTAATGCAAAAAATCCTCCCACATCATTTGCAGATCTAGCGGAAAAACTAATGCCTTCGGTTGTTAACATTTCAACAACACAAACTATAAAAACTCAAACATCACCATTCCCACAGTTTCCTCCTGGATCTCCATTTGGAGAACTTTTTAAAGAGTTTGAAAGACCAATTGAAAGAAAAGCAACTTCTTTAGGATCAGGATTTGTTATAAAGAAGGACGGGATAGTAGTTACAAATAATCACGTAATAGCTAATGCTGAAGATATTATTGTGAGAGTAGATAATAAAGAGTATCAAGCAAAAGTTTTAGGATCAGATCCATATTCAGATATTGCTGTATTAAAAATTGAGTCTTCACAAAACTTTAAAACAGTAGATTTTGGAAATTCAGACAAATCAAGAGTTGGAGATTGGGTAGTAGCTATTGGAAACCCATTTGGTTTAGGAGGAACAGTAACCTCTGGAATAATTTCAGCAAGAAATCGAGATATAAATTTAACTCGATATGATGACTTTATACAAACTGATGCCTCTATAAATCAGGGTAATTCAGGAGGTCCACTATTTAATATGAATGGAGATGTAATAGGAATTAATACTGCAATAATAAGTCCATCCGGAGCAAGCAGCGGAATTGGCTTTGCGATCCCAGCAAATTATGCATCAACAATTATTGATCAACTAATAAAATACGGAGAAACAAAAAGAGGATGGTTAGGAGTTAGGATTCAACCGGTAACAGATGAAATCGCAACTGTTGCAGGATTAGAAGAACCATCAGGAGCATTTATTGGGGGCGTCTCTGAAGATAGTCCAGCCAAAAAAGGTGGAGTCAAAACTGGTGATATCATTTTAGAATTTGATGGAGAAAAAATAAAAACAATGAGAAATCTTCCAAAAGTTGTAGCAAACACTAAGCCTAATAAAAAAGTATCAGTCAAAGTTTGGAGAGACAAAAAATTAATCACATTAAAGCTTACTCTGGGAAGAATGGAGTCTGCAAAGGAATTTAAAAAACAATAGTTTGTCGAAAAAAATAATACTTTTATTTGGTCCTACCGCATCTGGTAAATCTAAGGTTGCTATAGATATTGCTAAAAAGTTTAACGGCGAAATTTTAAATGCAGATAGTATGCAGGTTTATAAAGAAATTAAAATACTTTCTGCAAGACCGAATAAAAGCAAAATCAAACATCATTTTTATGGATTTATATCAGCCAAGGATACTTTTTCGGTAGGCAAATGGTACAAGATGGTATCTAAAAAAATTAAGGAAATTAAGAAAAGAAAAAAAGTTCCTATCGTAGTTGGTGGTACTGGACTATACTTTAGAGCTTTAACCGAAGGTTTAGTTGAAATACCAAAAGTGAAAAAAATAGATTATTCTTATTTGAATCCCATTGGAAGATGGATGATGGGAAATCATTATTATAAAAAAAACCCAACAATTTTTGAAGGTATTGATAGAAATGATATTCAAAGAGTTTCAAGAGCTATTTCAGTTTATGAAGGAACAGGTTTGACCCTTAAAGAATGGCAAAACAAAGAAAATAAAAAATATTTTAATCCTTCAGATTTTATTAAATTATGTATTTTGCCATCAAAAAATATATTAGAAAAAAAAATTACAAAAAGATTTAATCAAATGTTAAAAAATGGTGCTTTACAGGAGGTAAGGAAATATAAAAAAAAATTTTTAGAACCAGCATCTTATATTTCAGCCAACTCAATTATCGGCATTTATGAAATTGGTTTATATATTGATAAATCAATTAGTATTAAAGATTTAAAAGAGAGAGTTCTTATAAGAACTCGACAATATGCAAAAAGACAATATACGTGGCAAAGGGGCCAGATGAAGGATTGGAAGCAATTTACTGATACTAATTATCTTGATTTAAGAAAAAAAATTCTAAGTTATTTATCTAAAACTTGACCCAAAATTTCCCTAAGATAGATTACAAATATGGGGAAATTATTTTCAGGTGCAGAGATTGTTTTTAAAGTTTTAGAGCATCGTAAAGTTGAGCATATATTTGGGTACCCAGGTGGGGCAGTGCTACCAATTTATGATGAATTAAAAAATCATAAAACTATAAAACATATTCTAGCTCGTCATGAGCAAGGAGCAGGACACGCTGCAGAGGGATATGCACGTTCTTCTGGAAAACCTGGTGTAATGTTAGTTACATCTGGTCCAGGAGCAACGAATGCAGTAACCGCTTTAACCGACGCTTACATGGACTCAGTACCGATTGTTTGTATAAGCGGACAAGTTCCAACACACTTAATAGGAACAGATGCTTTTCAAGAGTGTGATACAACAGGAATAACAAGACCGTGCACAAAACATAATTGGTTAGTAAAAGATGTAAACGATTTAGCTAAAGTCATGGATCTCGCTTTCGATGTAGCAACTTCTGGAAGACCAGGACCAGTTTTAGTTGATATACCAAAAGATATTCAATTTAAAAAAACAAAATTTTTTTTAAAAAGTAAAAAAAATAAAAAAACAAATGGCAAATTGAATAGTAAGATTTCCAATTCAGATCTTGATAGAATTATTCAATTGATGAAAAAATCTTCAAAACCAGTTTTTTATACTGGTGGAGGAGTTATTAATTCTGGACCAGAGGCAAGCAAGTTATTAAGAGAGCTTGTTTCTTTAACAGGTTTTCCAATCACATCCACACTTCAGGGATTGGGCGCTTACCCAGGTGATGACCCAATGTTTCTTGGAATGCTTGGTATGCACGGAACTTATGAAGCAAACAATGCAATGTACAATTGTGATTTAATGATAAATATCGGAGCAAGATTTGATGACAGAATTACTGGTAAAGTTGATGAGTTTTCACCAAAGTCAAAAAAAATTCATGTTGATATAGATCCATCCTCTATAGGAAAAAATATTAAAGTAGACCACGCTATTGTGAGCGATGTTGAGGGTTTTTTAAAGTCATTAAATAGAAGATTTAAAGAAAAAAATAAAGATTTTCTGAATTCAAATAAATCAAATATATCAAAATGGTGGAGGGATATTGATAAGTGGAGACAAAAAAAGTCTTTAGGTTTTAAAAATAGTAATGAAGTTATTAAACCTCAGTACGCAGTTCAAAGACTTTACGAATTATCTAAAGATAAGGATGCCTATATAACAACAGAGGTTGGTCAACACCAAATGTGGGCAGCCCAACACTACAAATTTAATAAACCTAATAGGTGGATGACATCAGGTGGACTCGGTACCATGGGCTATGGATTACCTGCTGCTGTCGGTGTACAAGTAGCACATCCAAAAAAACTAGTTATCGATATAGCTGGCGAAGCATCAGTTCTAATGACAATGCAGGAGATGTCTACAGCAGTTCAATACAATCTGCCAATAAAAATATTTATTTTAAATAACCAATATATGGGAATGGTAAGACAGTGGCAGGAGCTTCTTCACGAAAAAAATTATTCTGAAAGTTATACTGCTGCATTACCAGATTTTGTTAAACTTGCAGAGGCATATGGTTGTGTTGGTATACAAGCAAAAAAACCAGATGAGTTAGATGAAAAAATTAATGAAATGTTAAATATAAACAAACCAGTTATTTTTGATTGTTGTGTTGATCCAAATGAAAATTGTTTTCCAATGATACCTTCAGGGAAGCCTCACAATCAAATGTTACTTGGGCCTGAAGATGAGGAAGAAATTTCTAGTGAAGGAAAGGTTTTAGTTTAAATGAAAGCTCCAAAATCTGCTTACAGCGCAGCAATTAAAACTGGAAAAGTAGAAAAACATATAATGGTTGTTTGGGTCGACAATGAAGCAGGTGTATTAGCAAGAGTAGTAGGTCTATTTTCAGGCAGAGGTTATAATATAGAGTCACTAGCTGTTGCTGAAATTGATAAAAAGCAAAAATTATCAAGAATTACTCTTGTTACCTCTGGCTCTCCTGAGGTTATTTCACAAATCAAAAAACAGCTTGAAAAACTGGTACCAGTTCACAAAGTTGCTGATTTCATGAGAAACGACCCTAAAATAATTTTTAGAGATATGGCTTTACTAAAAGTGATATCTAGCGAAAAAAAAAGAAGCAAAGCAAAGAAACTTTGTAAAAAATTTGACTCAGTTATTCTTGACAAAAGTAATAAATCAATAGTTATTCAGGTTACAGCATTAAGGAGAGATATTGATAAATTAGTAAGCGACTTAAAACCCTTGGGCTTGGCAAGTGTTTCAAGAACAGGAGCTGTGGCAATGACAAGAGGAGCAGATATTTTTAAATAATAAAAGGAGAAAAAAAATGAAAATGTTTTATGAAAAAGATGCAAACGTTGATTTAATTAAAGAAAAAAAAGTTGCAATCTTTGGATATGGAAGCCAAGGACATGCTCATGCTTTAAATTTAAAAGATAGTGGGGTTAAAAATGTTGTTGTAGCTCTCAGAGAAGGTTCTTCTAGTAAGAAAAAAGCTGAGAGTGAGGGATTAAAAGTGATGTCTTTATCCGATGCTGCGGCTTGGGCCGATGTAGTAATGGTTCTTACTCCGGATGAGCTTCAAGCTTCGATCTATAAAAATCATATTGAACAGAGAATGCGACAAGGAACTAGTCTAGCTTTTGCACATGGACTTAATATTCATTTTAATTTAATTAACTCAAGAAAAGATTTAGATGTTTTCATGGTTGCGCCAAAAGGGCCAGGACACTTAGTGAGAAGTGAATATCAAAGAGGAGGAGGAGTACCTTGTTTGATGGCAGTTCACAAAGATAGCTCAGGGAAAGCAAGGGATCTTGCTATGTCATATGCATGTGCAGTTGGTGGCGGGAGATCAGGAATTATAGAAACAACTTTTAAAGACGAATGTGAAACTGATTTATTTGGAGAACAGACAGTTTTATGCGGAGGTTTAGTTGAGCTTATAAAAAATGGTTTTGAAACTTTAACTGAGGCTGGCTACCCACCCGAAATGGCATACTTTGAAACTCTTCATGAAGTTAAATTAATTGTTGATTTAATTTATGAAGGTGGAATTGCAAATATGAATTATTCAATATCTAATACCGCAGAATATGGAGAGTATGTATCTGGAAAAAAAATAGTGGATCCTAAAACAAAAGAAAGAATGAAAGAAGTTTTAAAAGATATTCAGTCTGGTAAATTTACAAAACAATGGATAGACGAATGCAAAGGTGGTCAAAAAAACTTTTTGAAAATGAGAGAGGAGCTTGCAAAACATCCCATAGAAAAAGTTGGAAAAAAACTTAGAGACCTCATGCCCTGGATTGGAAAAAACAAATTAGTAGACAAAGCAAAGAATTAACCCAATCTGGCTAAGAAATTTGACGTTTTTTTAATAATTATTTTGCAAATTAGCGTAATAATTGTATTATAACCCTTACCTAAATTTTAAAAGATAATGGAAGATAAAAATAGAATCATAATTTTTGATACGACTATGCGTGATGGAGAACAATCTCCAGGCGCTTCAATGAGCCTTGAAGAAAAAATACAAATTTCAAGAGTCTTTGATGAACTAGGTATCGACGTTATTGAAGCAGGATTTCCAATTGCTTCACCTGGTGATTTTGAAGCAGTTACAGCAATAAGTAAAATATTAAAAAAATCAGTTCCAGCTGGTCTATCTAGACATACAAAAAAAGATATTGATGCGTGTTATGAAGCTTTAAAGCATGCAAAAAGATTTAGGATTCATACATTTATTTCTACAAGCCAGCTACACATGAAGCACAAGTTAAATAAGACACCCGAACAAGTAGTTGAGTCGATCAAGGAACATGTGACATATGCTAGAAAATTTACAGATGATGTGGAATGGTCATGTGAAGATGGAACCAGAACAGATATGGACTTTATGTGTAAAACGGTTGAACTTGCAATAAAATGTGGAGCTAAAACTATAAATATTCCTGACACTGTAGGTTATACAGTTCCATCAGAATTTAAAAAAATTATAGAGACTTTAAAAAACAAAGTTCCAAATATCGATAAAGCAATATTATCAGTGCATTGTCATAATGATTTAGGTTTAGCAGTAGCAAACTCACTTGCTGGAGTATCAGCGGGAGCAAGACAAGTAGAATGTACAATAAATGGAATAGGAGAAAGAGCTGGTAATGCTGCCCTAGAAGAGATTGTTATGGCAATGAAAACAAGAAACGATTTAATGCCATTTAAAACCGGAATAGATACAAAACTAATAAGCAAAGCATCAAAAACAGTGTCCAATGCTACTGGTTTTCCAGTTCAATTTAATAAAGCAATTGTAGGAAAAAATGCTTTTGCTCACGAATCTGGTATCCACCAAGATGGAATGTTAAAAAACAGAAATACTTATGAAATTATGACACCAGAAAGCGTTGGAGTTAAAAAAACATCTCTAGTTATGGGAAAACACTCTGGAAGACATGCGTTTAAGGACAAACTAAGTGACTTAGGTTACGCAAGTGTCACAGATGATGTAATCCAAACGGCTTTTGGGAAATTTAAAATTTTAGCAGATAAAAAGAAACATGTTTATGATGAAGACATAATAGCTTTAGTAGACGATAGTTTAATAAAAGAAAGCAATGTTATTAATTTAAAATCTCTTAAAGTATTTGCTGGAACTGGAGAGCCGCAAAAAGCAGAAATGACCTTAGAAGTTTATGGAGATGTAAAAAAGGCTAACGAAACTGGAGATGGTCCAGTTGATGCTATATTTAAATGTATTAAAAAGTTATATCCACACGATGTTAAACTTCAATTGTATCAAGTGCACGCTGTAACAGAAGGGACAGATGCCCAAGCTACAGTAAGTGTAAGAATAGAAGAAAAAGGCAAAACAACTGTCGGACAAGCTGCAGACACAGACACTCTCGTTGCTTCTGCCAATGCTTATTTAAATGCTTTAAATAAGATGATTATAAAAAGAGAAAAAACTGCTCCAGGAGAGATTGAGCAACAAAATGTGAAAGGTATATAGATGTTTGGTATTAATAAAATTTCAAAAATGTGGTCACAAGATATGGCAATTGACCTTGGAACAGCAAATACACTAGTTGTTGTTAAAGGAAAAGGAGTGGTTCTGAATGAACCATCAGTAGTGGCCATAATAGAAGAAAAAGGAAAAAAATCAGTTTTAGCCGTCGGAGACGAAGCCAAGACTATGCTCGGAAGAACTCCAGGAAATATTTCAGCGGTAAGACCCTTAAAAGATGGAGTAATTGCAGATTTTGTTGTTACAGAAGAAATGATAAAGCATTTTATAAAAAAAGTTCATAAAAAAAATGCCTTTGCAAATCCAAGAATTTTAGTTTGTGTTCCAACGGGTTCTACCCCAGTTGAGAGAAAAGCTATTCAAGACTCTGCTTTAGCAGCAGGAGCTAGAAAAGTTCAATTAATTGAGGAACCTATAGCAGCAGCTATAGGAGCTGGACTTCCTATTTCAGAAGCTACAGGTTCAATGGTGGTTGATATAGGAGGCGGTACTACTGAAATAGCCGTGATGTCTTTAGGAGGTGTTGTTTACTCAAGATCTTTGAGAGTAGCTGGAGATGCTATGGACCAAGCAATTATTGCATATATGAGACAAAAGTTTAATTTACTTATTGGGGAGTCAAGTGCAGAAAAAATAAAAAAAGAGATTGGTACAGCAATCGCTACTTCTGGAAATACTTATTTAATGAAGGGACGAGACCTTAGATCTGGAACTCCAAGAGAAATCACTTTAAAAGAAGAAGATACTGCAGCAGCCCTGAAACCAACTTTAGATGTTATGATGGAAGGTATTAAAACTGCTTTAGAAAATACACCACCAGAATTATCTGCAGATTTAGTCGATATGGGCCTGATCCTTACTGGAGGGGGAGCTTTGTTAAAAAATATTGACAAACTTATTTCGAAAGAAACAGGTTTGCCTGTTCAAATAGCAGACGATCCTCTTTCGTGCGTTGCAGTAGGAACCGGAAAAGCATTGGAGCAAGAAGAATTATTCTCCACAATGCTATCGGAGTATTAATTTATTGGTCGATAAGAAATGGCAACAAGCAGAGATGATTTTGGTATAGCTATTCGCTCTGCTTTACTTCAGAGAGGAGCCAGACAAAAATTTTCTCTATTTGCCCTTATTTTAACTTCTATAATTATTTTCACATTAGATAATTTAAAATTAAAACCTGTAGAATTTCTTAGAAGCATCATAAATGACGGAGTATATCGTATATCAGCAGTATCTTCATCTCCAATTAGATTCTCATCAGCAACAAAGGATTTTTTTATCAAACACGTTGGTGTTTATAAAGAAAATGAAAAACTAAAGACCAAGATTGCTGAGCTAGAAAAAAATCAACTTAATACTCTTTATTTAGAAACAGAAAATCAACAACTTCAAAAAATAATTGAAATAGATAAAAGCACTGCTTTTACTACTGTAGGAGCAAAAATTATGATGGATAAAAATAGCCCATATTTAAATTCAGCTATAATAAACAAAGGTAGTAATTCAGGAATTAAATTAGGTATGCCAGTCTTAAGCAAAGGTCATCTGGTGGGAAGAATTGTGGAGGTAAATTTTTTATCATCCAGAATTTTACTTTTGAATGATCTTAATAGTAGAATTCCTGCAGTAATTACGCCTTCTGGTGCCCAAGCAATTTTATCTGGAGTTGGCGAAAGAAGACCTGCATTAGAATATCTTCCAGATGGCTTTATAGCTTCCGAAGATCAGACCGTTTATACATCAGGTAAAGATGGCGTTTTATTTTCGGGAATTTCCATTGGAAAAGTTTTAAATGAGGACGGTAGAATAAAGGTAAAATTATTCAGTGACCCTTCGCAAACTTTTTTTATTAATGTTGTAATAGATAAAGCTTCAGACGTGGAGGCAATGTAAAATGGCAATAAATGTTAAAACATTTAAAGATGGTCTTCTTCGGTTAATACCATTGATTCTATTAATTTATATCTGCATCTCAGAATTTCAAACTCAATTCTATTACTGGAAAATTTTTTCTTTTAACCTTCAATTTATAATTATCTACTATTGGATTTTAAGAGATCCCTCTATTTTAGGTTATGGTTTTGTATTTTTATGCGGGATGATGAATGATGTTGTTTTAAGCTTAAACCTTGGAACTAGTCCACTTTCATATTTATTTGTATCTCTTGTTGCGGCATATGTAAGGAACGCAACAGTAAGAAGTTCACTAATTACTGATTGGTTTACATTCATAATAGCTTTACTCGGCGGAAACGCGATAACTTTCTTTTTAATACTAAATTTTTCAGAAATAAAAGTTGAATATTTGTCTTTTTTTTATAATTCTCTTTTTACATTTATTTTATACCCATTTTTTTGGGCCCTTTTTGAAATTTATAAAAGATTAGGCTTTTTGAGGACACATGATTAGATCTGGAGGAGAAAGTAAAATTAGATTAATTGGCAGAAGAATGTTTATACTTTCTGCCGCAAAAGCCATAGTTGTTTTTGGAATTGTAGGAAGATTAATTTCTCTACAAATTAATGAAAGCAAAAAGTACAAGACTTTATCGGACAAAAATAGATTTCGAGAATGGAAACTTTCGCCTCCACGAGGACTTATAAATGATTATTTTGGAAAACAGATGGCTTCTAATAAACAAGTTTACCAACTCCATATTGTTCCAGAAAATTCAGAAAATATTCAAATTTTGCTTTTTAGAATAAAAAATATATTAAATTTAACAGATAAAGAAGTATTTAGAATAAATAGAAAAATTTCTACACAAAAACCATGGGATCCAGTTGTGATCTCTGATAATTTAACCTGGTCTGAATTTTCTAGGATAAATCTATTTTTACATGAACTTCAAGGAGCCGAACCAATCGTTTCAGTTGCTAGGATTTATACTGAGCATTCTAGTGCCCATATTATTGGTTATGTATCTAAAGCAAGTAAAAAAGATTTGCAGAAAAAAGAGTATTTAAAAAATAAGATTGCTACAGGAACTAGAGTGGGGAAAACTGGTTTAGAAAATAAATTGGACTCCGAAGTTATAGGTGATGTTGGTTTTAAAAGATACGAAGTCAATGCTTACGGAAAAAGAATTAGAGAAATATCAATAGATCTAGGTAAAGCTGGTAAAAATTTTAGAACTACATTGGACTTAGAGGTTCAAGAGTTTTCCTCAGAACTTCTTGAAGGTAAATCAGGTTCAATTTGTGTGATGGATATATATAAAGGTGATATAATAACAATGGTTTCATCTCCCATTTTTGATCCAAACAAATTTGTACATGGTATTGATAAAAAGAACTGGAATTTTTTAATTAAACATAGAGATAAGCCGTTAATAAACAAATCAATATCTGGGCTTTACCCTCCGGGTTCTACAATAAAAACTATTGCAGCATTAAGCGCCTTAGAAAATGATATTTTTAATCCCAAGAAAGAAATTTATTGCAAAGGGTCAATGGAACTCTACGGAGAAAAATTTCATTGTTGGAAGAAAAAAGGACATGGTTTTATGAATATGAGAGAAGGCATTAAACAGTCCTGCGATATATATTTTTATGAACTTGCTAGAAAACTTGGTATCGACAGATTGTCGGAAACTGCTAAAAAATTTGGCTTAGGGGAACCAGTTCTTAATGGATTTATTGAAGAAAAAAAAGGAGTTGTTCCAAATACTACCTGGAAGAAAAGAGTTATTGGTAAAAATTGGTATCTTGGTGAAACACTCCACGCAGGAATTGGACAAGGTTATTGGCAAAGTTCGCCTCTACAACTGTGTTTAATGACAGCTCAAGTTGCAAATGGTGGATATAAAATTAAACCCAGAATTATCCTAAACGACTCTGATGAAAACCAATTCAAAGATTTAAATCAATTTATAAATGATAGAAAAACTTTTTCTGATGATGTTGTGAATTTATATGATTTTATCTCAAGGTATAAATATAAAAGTTTATTTAGAAATCCTGAAAATATAAAATTTGTGCAGGATGCACTATTTGGCGCTACTAATGAACCAGGTGGAACATCTTATGGATCAAGATTGTCAAAGAAAGAATTCGTTTTTGCAGGGAAGACTGGAACATCGCAGGTAAAAAGATTTACTGAAAGGCAAAGAGAACTAGAAGTAAAAAATGAGGATTTGCCATACAAAGATAGAGACCACGCGTTGTTCGTCGCTTTTGCACCTTATAAGGATCCAAGATATGCAATTAGTGTTGTTATTGAACATGGAGGTTCAGGAAGTAAGAGCGCAGCCCCTATAGCTAAAAAAGTTATAAAAAAAGTCCTAGACAGACATACTTTGAGAGAGTCTTACTTAGGCCCGGGGGACACAGCATAATGTTTAGAAAGGGATCTATTCAATCACACCTAAATCTTAGAGATAAAATATTATCTTTAGATCCAATTTTATTTTTTTGTATTCTAATTTTAGGAGTTGTTAGTTTTTTTGCAATGTATTCGACGGATGGAGGAGTATTTGCATACCACACAAAGAGTCATATTTTGAGATTTTTTGTTTTTTTTATCTTGTTTATTGGCGTTTCTTTTATAAGGACCAACTTTTGGTACAATTCCAGCACACTAATATATATTTTGATTCTTGCGCTATTAATTTCTGTTAAATATTTTGGTTTGACTTCATCAGGGTCACAAAGATGGTTAAATTTATATTTCATTAATATTCAGCCTTCAGAACTAATGAAAATAGCTTTAATATTATTTTTGGCTAAATATTATCACAGAATTTCATCAACAGATGTAAATAGAACAAAATTTTTATTACAGCCTATTTTTGCTTTAGCTGCTCCAGTCATTTTAGTAATAACACAGCCTGACCTCGGAACGGCTTTTTTAATAGCAGCTGGTGGTGCAATTGTTATTTGGCTTGCTGGAGTTCAGATGAAATTTTTTGCTTATCTTGGTGTTATTTTATTGTCTATTGCACCCATAGCAATTTCATTTTTGAAACCTTATCAAAAATCAAGGATTTTAACTTTTTTGGACCCAAGTAGAGATCCACTTGGTGCGGGATATCAAATTACCCAATCAAAAATTGCTATCGGTTCTGGTGGATTATTTGGCAAAGGTTTTTTAAATGGATCTCAAAGTTATTTAGATTATTTACCTGAAAAACATACAGATTTTATCTTTACGTTATTTTCCGAAGAATTTGGTTTTTTTGGTTCCTGCTTTATATTAGCCCTATATATTTTGATTACATGGAGAATAATTAATATTGGCAATCTTTACAGAGATACTTTTGGAAAATTGTTCTGTTACAGTTTTGCAACAGCTTTTTTTATATGTGTGGTTGTAAATATGGGTATGGTGCTTGGACTCATACCAATTGTGGGGGCTCCACTACCTATACTTTCATATGGTGGATCTTCAATGATGGCTATGATGCTTGGTTTAGGTATAGTTATGAGTTGTAAAATTCACAAAGATCAGCCAATTAATTAATAATTCATTAATTACCAATGAATTTTAAAAAAAAACTCAATTCATTTGTTGCTTTTTAATTGATAATTTGCTCAAATATTGAAAATTATAAACATGTTTGGATCAAAGAAAAAAGATGCGCCAAGACCACTAAACGATAGTGGAAGATCTCAAGTGAGTGAAACATTCTCACTAGAAGGAACTCTAAGATCTTCAGGAGCTATTGATATTGCTGGATTAATAAAAGGTCCAGTTTATGCAAACGATTTACTTATCAAGGAAACGGGATCAATAATTGGGCCTGTAGAAGCTGACAAAGTTGAAGTTCAAGGACATCTCGAGGGTAAAATATTGGCAAAAACAATCATTATCGGAGCAAACGGAGTAGTAAAAGGAGATATTTTATTTAGCGAAAGCTTAAGAACAGAAGAAGGCGCAGACATTAATGGATATATTAAGAAAACAGAAAGTTCTAGTTTAGAAGCAGCTCAAAACGAATTTAAATTAGATGCTATTGAAGTTAAAGACTCAAAAGATAAAGACAAAGAAAGATCGAAAAAATCTAGACCAAAAATAGTTGCTAGCAACTAATCTTAAGCAGTACAATCTTACACAGATAAATCAGTTAACTTTTGATTTAGTATATCAAAATGGATAAAAAAAATTGTTCTTCAGTTGGAATTGTGGGCGCTGGCATCCAGGGAGTCTGTATAGGTCTTCAACTTTTAAAAAAAAACATACCAACCACAATATTTGATTATAATGATCCAGGTTCTATGGCTTCATATGGTAATGCAGGTCATTTTTCACCTTATGCGGTTTTACAGCTAAATAGACCAGATGTTTTATATGATGTACCGAAAATGCTTCTCAGTTCTTTTGGTCCATTGGCTCTAAAATGGAACTATATACCCAAAATGCTTCCTTGGATTTTTTATTATTTAAAAAATTGTAATACAAAATCTATGCTTCACACCGCAAAGTATATGCATCAAATTTTAAATCTTTCAATGAGCGCATACGAAGAAATTTTTGATGAAATTGATACAACAAATCTACTAGAACAGAAAGGTATCATCTATGTGTGGACAAACAAAAATTTAAAAAGTAGAGAATTGGAAATTAAAACTAGAAATGATCTTGGTGTAGAACAAAAAATATTAAACACAAAAGAGATTTTAGATTTAGAGCCAAACCTTAGCCCTGTTTTTTCCGGAGGATGTTATTATGATTATGCTTATCATGCGAGAGATCCTCAGGGAATATTAAAAAAAATATTTGATTTATTTATTAAGAAAGGCGGTAAGTTTTTAAAAGAAAATGTTAAATCTATAAAACAATCTAATGAAAGTGAAACTATTATAAAAACTACTGACAATGAATACAAATTTGAAAAGTCAGTAATAGCCTGTGGCGCTTTTTCAAAAAAATTTACTGATCAGTTAGGCGAAAAAATTCCACTTGATACAGAAAGAGGATATCACGTTCATTTTAAAGGAATGGAGAATTTAATTAGTAGACCAGTAATCTTTTTAGATAGAGGTTTTGGTTTGACACCGATGAACCAAGGTTTAAGGGCGGTTGGAACTGTAGAGTTAGGTGGGTTAAAAAACCCTCTTTCAAAAAAAAGAATACAATATGTTGTAAATTGCGCAAAAGAACTATTGCCACAATTAAAAGATCATAACGACGAGTGGCTTGGATTTAGACCAACACTTCCAGATTTTTTACCTGTTATAGGACCTTCGCAAAATAACAAAAATATTATTTACGCTTTTGGCCACCATCATCTTGGTTGGACACTTGGAGCAATAACTGGAAAAATTGTATCTAGTATTTTAGTAAATGAAAAAACAAATTTAGACTTATCGCCGTATAATTCATCAAGGTTCAGTTAATGATAAAAGTAGCTGTTCTAGATGATTATCAGAATATTTTTAAAGAATTTATTAATATTGAAAAATATAAAGATAAATACGAATTTAAAATATTCAACAAACCTTTCGAAAATGAAGACGAAGCTTTGCTTGAATTAGAAAAAATCGAGGTTCTTTTTATAATGAGAGAAAGAACAAAAATTTCCAAAGCCCTAATCAATGGGATAAAAAATCTTAAATATATAATGACTAGTGGCATGAGAAACAAAGCAATTGATCTTGATGAGTGTAAAAAAAGAAAAATTATAGTTTGCGGTACTGATATTAATTCTAACCCTACTGCTGAAATTACATGGGCACTAATACTTGGACTTATGCGAAATATGAAACAAGAAGTTGATAATATGTTTCAGGGATACTGGCAAACTACAATCGGTTACGAACTTAAAGGAAAAATTTTAGGTTTAATTGGTCTTGGGAAAATAGGATCACAAGTGGCTAAAATTGGCAAAGCTTTCGGAATGCAGGTAGTTGCCTGGAGCGAAAATTTAGATTTACCAAAAACTAATGAACTTGGAGTTTTACCAATTAGTAAAGAGGAATTGCTTAAACAATCAGATATTGTTTCAATTCATGTTGTCTTAGGCGATCGTTACAAAAATTTAATTGGAAAAAATGAGTTTGATTTAATGAAAAAAACTAGTTTCATAATAAATACTTCAAGAGGTCCAATAATAAATGAAAAAGATCTTATTCAAGCTTTAGAAGATGACGATATAGCGGGAGCAGGACTTGATGTTTATGATACCGAACCTCTTCCTCAGGACCATAAACTCAGGTTCATTCCAAATGCTTTATTGTTGCCCCATCTTGGATACGTGACAGATGAAAACTATTCTATTTTTTTTTAATCAAATGTTGGAAAATTTAGATTCTTGTCTCAACGGTAGTCCAAAAAGGCTATTAAAATAAAGATAACTATAAGTTGTATTTTTAGTCTAAATTTAAGTATATTTATCCACAGTTTTGTGTTTGATTCGTTTTTGAGGGAGAATGATGAGAAAGATAATAAGTTTATTATTATTTGGATTTTTTCTGACTGGCTGTTACTCCAGTTCTTTAACTATGGTGGGGCCAGCAACAGGATTAGCTTCGGGTAAACTTTCAGAAACTGTAGCATCTACATCCTTAAATTACGTTGTAAAAAAAGAGACAGGTAAAACACCTATAGAATACATCTTGAACGAGAATCAAATTAAAACTTATGAGAAAAAAAAGGCCAAACTTAATCCTTGTAAAACAAACGAAAACCTTTGTGCTCTTTTGAGTTCAAGAGTCAATTTAATGCAAAAACAGATTTTAGGGCAAAATCTACAATCAAGAATAGAAAAAAAACACCAAAAAATTATTTTTAAAATTAAGAAATAATTAAACAAAAATTTCACACAACTTTTAGTTTACGTTTCACGTGAAGTAATATTTTGTAATTTAAGTTCATAAATATTTTCTTTTAATATTCACCTTTTATGTTATCTCAAGGTAATGAAAAGACTCGTTATTTCATCTTTGTTACTGTTTTTTTTGTCAGGATGCTATCAGGCTTCTTTAAGCCCAGCTATGAATATAGCAGGTCCTGCAGCTGGAGCAGCACACGGAAGGTTAGCTTCGTCAGCTATTTCAACCGGATTTAGTTATGGTATAAAACATAAAACTGGCAAATTTCCTATAGAACATGTAATTAAACGTGAAAAAGACAAAGTTGTAAACAAAGTAGCCTTATTAGGAAATGAGGCTAAGAAATCATCTGAAGTTATTAAGGAAAAAATTATCAAATCTTCTGAAAATATTTTACAAAAGAAAGATGAAATTAAAAGCAAAGGTAGTAATCAATTAAGACAGCTAAAATCAGTCCTTAAAGTAAAGGAAATCACAAGTATAACCCAGGAAGAGGTTTTTGCTGCCAACAAGCCCCGTTATTCATATTGGTCTAAGCAAAAATAAGACTATTTTAATCATTTAAATCTTAATACAGTTATCATATTCTTACATTATGAAATCTAAAGCCAAGGTAGTTGTAATAGGGGGAGGAGCAGTAGGAGTTAGCACTCTTTATCATTTAGCCAAAAAAGGTTGGTCGGAAGTTGTTTTGGTTGAAAGAAAAGAATTAACTTCTGGTTCAACTTGGCATGCTGCTGGTCTTTTACCTCTTTTTAATATGAGTTATTCAGTAGGACAACTTCATAGATACGCAGTCCAACTATACAAATCTCTTGAAAAAGAAACTGGAAAAAAAGTTGGTTTTAGTGTGGTTTCAAATATTCGTTTAGCACAAACAAAAGATCGTATGGATGAATATCATCAGTATGCCGGTGTAGCTAAAACAATTGGAGTTAATGTAAAATTTTTAAAACCTGAACAAGTAAAAGAAATTTGGCCACTGTGTAATATCGATGGCTTGGTCGGAGCAATACAACACCCCGAAGACGGATATATACAGCCAGCAGATCTTACCCAAGCTTTAGCAACGGGTGCAAGAAATCTTGGAGCAGAAATTTACAGGAATACAACAGTAGTTGGCATCAAACAAACAACAGATGGATGGACTGTGGAAACTGACAAAGGGAAAATCTCATGTGAACATGTAATTTCTTGCAGTGGTAATTTTGCAAGACAGACTGGAAAAATGGTTGGGATAGAAATTCCAGCTATCCCAGTTGAGCATCAATACATAGTAACCGAACCTCATCCAGAATTACAAAAAAGAAAAAAAGAGGGCAAACCAGAAATGGGAGTATTAAGAGACAGCGATAACTCTTGGTATATGAGAGAAGAAGCTGGTGGATTTATTTTAGGACCATATGAAAAAGGTGCACCATGTTGTTATGTAAACGGACCATCAAAAGAGAGTGAATACGAATTGTTTCAAGAAGATTTAGATCGATTAGCACCACATATTGAAGGAGCAATAAAGAGAGTACCCGCTTTTGCGGAAGTAGGAGTAAAAAAAGTTTATAATGGTGCCATTTGCTACACCCCTGACGGAAATCCAATCGTTGGTCCTGCGCCAGGACTTAAAAACTTTTGGATTAATGACGGACATAGTTTTGGAATTACAGCTGCTGGAGGAGCCGGTTGGCAATTAGCAGAATGGATAATAGATGGAGAACCAACTATAGATATGCTTGGTGTTGATCCAAGAAGATATGGATCATATGTAACAAAATCTTACTTGATGGAAAAAAATGAGGAAGCATATGCGAATGTATTTACAATTCATTATCCTGACGAAGAAAGAGAAGCTGGAAGACCATTAAGGCAAGCTCCATGTTATGATCGTTTAAAAAAATTAGGTGCAGTATTCGGGCAAAAATTTGGATGGGAAAGAGCAAACTTTTTTGCTACGGACGGAGAAAAGCAAGAAGATGATTGGTCTTTTAGAAGATCAAACTGGTTTAAAAGCGTAGAAAAAGAGTGCAAAAACGTAAAAGAAAATGTCGGCCTTTTAGATATGTCTGCTTTTGGAAAATGTAGAATTAAAGGATCTGGAGCTGAAGAATTTTTAGATAAATTAGTTGCAAACAAACTTCCAAAAAAAATTGGAAGAATTAATCTATGTCATGCTTTAAATACAAAAGGCGGTGTTCATTCAGAATTTACAATTATGAGAGAGGCAGAAGATAGTTTTTATTTGGTATCCGCGGGAGCTTATCAATGTTTAGATCATGACTGGATACACAAGTGGATGCCAAAAGATGGGTCAGTTCAATTTGAAAATTTAACAAACAGCATGGGTGTGCTTGTTGTTTCAGGACCAAAAGCTAGAAAACTTATGCAAAAAGTTTCCAAAACAGATTTTTCAAATGAAAAATTTAAATGGTTAAGTGCGCAAAATATTAATATTGGTTTAGCACCATGTAATGCGATGAGAGTAAATTTTGTTGGTGAACTTGGCTGGGAATTACATCATCCAATTGAATATCAAAATCATATATTTGATAAA
>MDTB01238415.1_pt1 | contig 24663 bp, 27 predicted proteins | sample 811161 | NCBI WGS metagenome assembly MDTB01 (sample SAMN05326650, study PRJNA326480) | marine metagenome | isolation source: seawater | place: Mediterranean Sea | collected 2009
ATCAAAAATTTATTAACTTATTTTTTATAAAGAAAATTAATAAAACTAAGAAAGTCATGATGACCTTTGATGATTATGAAAAACTCAACCTGAAACTGAAATTTGGATAGACAAAAAACAGGTAAAGGTTACTGACGATGGTTATTTTGTATTTGGCATAGGTCGAGATAGAAAATACGATATCGTAATAACATCAATACAAAATGAAAAAACTAACAAGATTGTTAAAAAAGTTCAAAAAAGAAAATATCAAATTCAAAGAATTGATGGACTTCCTGAAAAAAAAGTAACTCCTCCAAAAGAAGTTTATGAGAGAATTAAAAGAGAAAATAAGATAATTGCTGATGCCAGATCTATAGAGAGCGATCTAACTTTTTTTAGAAAAAAATTTATACCGCCTCTTCAAAATGCAATAATAACTGGTGTTTACGGTAGTCAGAGAGTTTTAAATGGAAAACCTAGATGGCCTCACTATGGAATAGATTTTGCTGCAAAAGAAGGAACTGAAATTAAAGCAATGCTAGATGGAACAGCTACTATGGTAGAACCAGATTTATTCTACACTGGAGGTACTTTGATATTTGATCATGGACATGGAATTTCAACTTTGTACATGCATATGCAAAAAATATATGTAAAAAAAGACCAAAAAGTTAAACAAGGTGATGTGATTGGAACAGTAGGTTCGACAGGAAGATCAACCGGTGCACATCTTGATGTAAGACTAAACTGGTTTGGGACCCGATTGGATCCCATGACAGTTTTAAATATTAAGTAATTTAAGCAGCTACTTGTAGTTTGTGTTTAGAAACCATCCCACTTAAAAAATTCCAAAGATATCTTGCAGTATATAAAGAAGCTTCTTCGGCTTTTGCTTTTTCCTCATCAGATAAGCCATCTAATAATTTTTCACATTCTTTTCTATGAATAACATCAGCTGCTTTATGAGCTTCAAAAAACTCTAACCCCTCTTTTGAATTAACTCCATAAAATTGTTTTAATCCTCTTATTTTAGTTTCTGCAATTTCAGGAATTTGTCTTTCATAAGTATAAAGAGAAGCAAGTCCTTCGGCATAAGATAGCCTCGCTTGTTTAAAGAAATTACTAATCATTTCTTTTGTAAACCAATCAAGTTTTACTTTTTCTATTCCTTCAGAGTCAGCTCCCATTGCTATAGCAAAGTTCTTCCATAGCTTAGGGTGATCGGAATCTTTGTTTTCCTCATCTTGTAAATTTTCCAAAAGAATTTTTCGTTTATTTATATCTTCGCACAAAGAATGTGTTGCGCTGATGTATCTTGGAAATGCTTTAACGTGCTGATAATATTGTTCTGCGTAATCCTTGATTACTTCCCTACTTAATTTTCCCTCATTCCATGCTTTATAAAACGGATGTTTTAATAAGTGGTACTTATCTAATTTCTCATTTAGTTGTTTTGAAAACATATTTTCCTCCATAAGGAGGACTCTAAATAAAATTATAAATTAAACAATTAAAATAATTGTCCACAACTTTAGATTGTTGCTTCTTGCCTAATGGGTTTTTCGTCAATTGGAAGATGAACCAGTGTAGCTAACAACGAAAGTATTATTGCTAGATACCAGGCATAATCAAAATTACCAAAAATATCATAAAATAACCCGCCTAGGTATGCTCCTAAAAAGGATCCTATCTGGTGATTCAAAAAAACAATGCCAAATAACATTGATATGTTTTTGGTACCAAAAATTTGAGCAACAATCCCATTAGTTGCTGGAACTGTAGCCAGCCAAACTAGTCCAAATGTTACTCCGAAAGCTAAAGCTGAAATTTGAGAAGGAGGTAAAAATATGAAAAGCCCTATAGATATTGCTCTTAAAAAATATAAACCACTTAAAAGCATTTTTTTACTGTACTTGTCACCTAGATATCCCATTATTAAAACCCCTATAATATTGAAAAGACCTATTAATGATAAAATTGCAAATCCAGTCCAATCTTCTAAACCTCTGTCTTGAACATATCTTGGTACATGGGTAGCGACTAATGTAATCTGAAAACCACAAACAAAAAAACCCAGAATTAATAATCTAAAGCCTTTGTGTTTTAAAGATTCCTTTAATACTTGTAATGCACTTTCTCTGTTATCATCATTTTGTTTTAAGTTATTTCCTGTAATTTGACTTTCGGGATTTTTCAAAAAAAGTGCTGGAACTAACATTATAAGTAAAATAATTGCAAATACCGTAAATGTATTTTCCCAACCCGATTCTGTTATTAAATAATTTGACAAAATTGGAAAAATAAACATTCCCAACCCTCCAAATGCAGTTACAAATCCTGCTGCCTTACTTCTATTTTCATTTGGAAAATGTTTCGTTGCTAAAGGTGCCAGCATTGGTCCAGAACAAGCGCCTAAGCCTATTCCAACCATCATACCCAGATTAAGTTGAAACCATAAACCTGTATTAAGATTATTGCCTAGAGAAAAAGTTCCAATAGCATAACATATCAGACCAAATATAACTATTTTGCTTCCGCCATATTGATCAGCAAATCTTCCAAAGATAGGAGTGAAGATGCCCCAAACCAAAGAGTGTAGCGCTACCGCTAGTCCAAATTCTGTATTTGAAATTCCACAATCTGCTTGAAAATTATTTGAAAATAAACCAAAAGTTTGTCTGACACCCATTGAAGAGTTAACTACAAAACATGCCGCCACCAAGGTTATTAATGCAAGTTTATTTGGAAAAAATTTCTTTGTCATCTAATCTTCTTTAAAGCTTGTTTTAAATCTGCGATCAATTCATTTGGATCCTCTAATCCTACATGAAATCTTATAATATGATGATTTGGCTTAATATATTTTTTATAAACTCTTTGAATTACATGGCTTTGATATAAAACTAAGCTCTCAAAACCTCCCCAGCTCTGCCCTATTCCAAATAATTTAAGCGAATTAACAAATTTGTATAAAGAGTTTCTTTTTTTACTAAAAATAACTACTGAAAATAAACCGGTAGAACCAGAATAATATTTTTTCCAATTTTCATAATTTTTTGTACCTCTTTGATGGGGATAAAGAATTTCTTTAATTTTCTTTTCTTTTTTTAAAAAACTTATAATTTTTTTTGTATTTTCTTCATGTTTTTTAAGTCTTATATCAAGAGTTCTTAAACCTCTTAAGACTAAGTAGGCATCATCAGGTGATGCTCTATAACCAAAAATCTTATTACAAAATTTTACCTTATCGAATACTTTTTTGTTTACAGAAAGGCTGCCGAGCATTACATCTGAGTGACCAGAAAAATATTTTGTACCTGATGAAATTGACATATCAAAACCAATTTTTAATGGTTTTATAAAAAAAGGTGTTCCCCAAGTATTATCTATTGCTGTAATAATTTTTTTATTTTTAGCAATTTTGATAATTTTAGAAAGATCTTGAAATTCAAAAGTATTACTTCCAGGGTTTTCAACGAATATCATTTTTGTTTTTTTATTAATTTTACTTCTTAAACTATTTAAATCTTCAGGATTATAGAAATGAGCTTTGACTTTGAATTCCTTTAATAATTTAGAGGTAATTGCACGAGTAGGAGCATATACTGCATCTGTAACTACAATTTCATCACCTGGTCTGCAAATACTCATTATAGCTAGTGCAACTGCTCCGAATCCAGTAGATGTCAAAAAAGTTGCATGAGCTAATTCTAATTCGGCTATAAAGTTTTGGAGTGCTATTGTTGTTTGGCTTCCAGCTCTTCCATACTCATAAAAATTAACTTTAGATCCTTTTTGCACATCTTTTTCTTTGTTTAAAAGTTCCTGCATACTTTTAAAAAAGACAGTTGAGTTTCTCACTATAGCTGGGTTAGCAGATCTAGATACTTTGTCCTGAGCTAAGTGTTTAAGTTTCGTTATATCTGAATATTTCATTTATATATTTTCACAACCTGTTACCCACAAATCATAAACCGGATGATCAAAAGTTTTTAATGTAGGACTTGATGAAAATGTCCAGCCATTAAAAACAAAAACTTTATCATCTTTTTTATCGGACAAATCTTTAACCTGTATATACGCTGCTACACCTTTATCATTTTCGTCTTGAGATTTTGAACACTTTTTAGGGAATATTTCCAGATACCCAAATTTTTTCTTTTTACCAACCACTATATTAATATCTGATGTTTTAGCTGTTATTTTATCCAATGCTCTTAAATTTACTATGGTTTCTTTTGTATTAATATTTTTTTTTGCTTTAGATTTTATCTTGGAAACCTCGTCAATATCATTTTTTGGGGTAATTTCTGTTTCCTCTTCAAATGTTGGTTCCAAATTCTCTAAAATCACTTTTTCTTGAGCAAACAAGATTGTTTTAAAAAAAATAGTAATAAAGACTAAAATAAAAATATTATGGTTTCCAACTCTCATATTTTTTAAATTTTTTGCTTTGTTTAGTCAGCGTATTAGGTTTGTAGGCCTCTAGAGTACCAGTTTTGTTGTCTTTGTGAGGTTTTTGCCATTGGTATTTTTTCATATTTTTTTCTGAAGGAAGTGTATTGGTTTGATAATGGATCCAAGAATACCAGTCAGAGTGTATTTTTGATGCATTAATTTCACCATTATAAATAACCCATCTTTTGTCTTTTTTATCTTTATAATATTTATTTCCTGATTCGTCTTTTCCAACTAATTTTCCAAAAAAAAATGTATTAATAAAAGTTCCAACAGTTTGAGTATTCCACCAAGTAAAAATTTGTTTGATCATTTTTCTCTTAATTTAAAAATCCACACAATTTAAAATTGTATCACAATATAATAGACACAAAACTTATATCGTATATATCTTAAACCTTGTCACTTTCAACAAACTTTGAGGAATAATTATGTCAAAATTTTTAGTCGAAACCCATTATACATGTACTTTTAAGATAGTTCATGAAATGGATGAACTTAATGAAAAAGCACTATCTGACATTGATAATAGATCGGATGGAAAAGTAGAAATTATTAATGTAACTGTAAATAATAGAAAAACTAAAAGATCTGATCAAAAAACAGGTTCTAAAAAATCTGATTTAGAGGATGTAAAAATTTCTCATTCAAATAAAAGTAACGATTCAAGCAAATTGGAAGTTGAGCTATCAAAAAAAGCTTTGGAAAAATCTGTAAAATTTAAAAATCAAATTAGTGAAAAAAGATTTCAAATGCCAGCTAGAAGAAAAGGTTATATTCAGAAAGCTACTATTGGTGATCACAAAATATACCTTCATACAGGAGAATACGATGATGGAAAAATAGGAGAAATTTTTATTGATACCAATAAAGAGGGCGAATTAGTAAAAGCTTTAACCAACAATTTTGCAATAGCAATATCTCTTGGTTTACAGTACGGGGTTCCATTAGAAGAATTTGTAGATGCATTTTTAGATACAAAGTTTGAGCCATCTGGAAAAGTATACGGGAATGATAGAATATTAAGTGCTACATCAATACTGGATTATATTTTTAGAGAACTTGCAATCTCTTACTTAGGCAAAGAAGATCTAGCTCACACTCCTGGAATAGCTAGAACTAGTACTGAAACAAGTGATAATAAAGACGATCAATTTTTAAAAATTGTTAAAAATATTACAAGTAAAGGCTTTGTAAGAAGTAATTACGAAGAGAAACTAGTTGATTTAAGTGATGTTAGAATAAATCTAAAAAGTAAGAATTAACTCTTTTTAATAGTTTTAATATTTAATTCTTTTAATTGCTTTTCTGTTGCTTCTGAAGGAGCTTCCATCAAAAGATCTTGGGCATTTTGGTTGAGAGGAAACAAAGTAACTTCTCTTATGTTTTTTTGATTAGCTAAAAGCATTACAATTCGGTCTATTCCTGGAGCCATACCACCATGCGGAGGTGCTCCGTATGATAGTGCTTTAATCATACCTGCAAAATTTTTTTCTACTTCACTTTTTGAGTATCCTACTTTATCAAAAACTTTAAATAAATACTCGGGTATATGATTCCTTATTGCACCAGATGATAGTTCATAACCATTACAAACCAAATCATATTGATAAGCCAAAATTTTTAGAGGGTCTATTTTATCAAATTCTTTCATTTCAACTTGTGGCATTGAAAAAGGATTGTGACTAAAGTCTATTTTTTTTTCTTTTTCATCAAATTCGTACATTGGGTAATCAGTTACCCAACAAAAATGAAAAGTTTTTTCGTCTATTAGTTTTAATTCTTCAGCTATTTTTTGCCTTGCTACCCCGGCGAACTTTATAGCTTCTTTCTCCTTATTACATACAAAAAAAACAGAGTCTTTTTCTGTAATTTTACATTTTTTTATTAATTCTAAAACTGCATTTTCAGAAAAAAATTTAGCTATTGGGCCTTTTCCAATTATCTTATTACTTGTTTTCTCAAATGTGATGTAGGCTAAACCGCTTGCACCTTCACTAATGGCCCAATTATTTAGACCGTCAAAAAAACTTCTAGGTTTTGAAACAGTATTTGGAACTGGAATAGCTTTTACAATTCCGCCCTTAGCTATTAAATCTTTAAATATTTTAAGATTTACATCTTTTGATTTAAATATTTCAGTAACATCTGTAAGTAATATAGGATTTCTTAAATCTGGTTTGTCTGTTCCATATTTTTCCAAAGACTCCTTGTATTTTATTTTGGGGAAAGGAGCTTTATTTACTTTTTTTCCATTGCCAAATTTCTTAAATAAATCATAAAAAATAGGTTCAACAATATTAAATATATCTTCTTGTTCAACAAAAGACATCTCCATATCTAATTGATAGTGTTCTCCTGGGCTTCTGTCTGCTCTACCATCTTCATCCCTAAAACAAGGTGCAATTTGAAAATATCTATCAAAACCAGATATCATAACCATTTGTTTAAATTGCTGCGGTGCTTGTGGTAAGGCATAAAATTTTCCTGGATGAACACGGCTCGGAACTAAAAAATCTCTCGCACCTTCTGGACTTGAGGCTGTAAGAATAGGTGTTTGAAATTCTAAAAAATTATTTTCAATCATTTTAGACCTGATGAAAGATAAAATTTTTGATCTAAGTTTGATATTTTCATGTATTTCACTTCTTCTTAGATCAATAAATCTATATTTCAGTCTTATTTCTTCTGGATAATCTTGTTCGCCAAAAACAGGCATAGGCAACTCTTTGGCTTCAGATAAAACATCTATATTTTTAATTTTAACTTCAATCAAACCAGTTTGAAGTATCTTGTTTTCTGTTTCTTTTGATCTTCTCACAACATTTCCTTCTACTGAGATAACAGACTCATGTCTTAACTTTTCTAAAGTTTTGAAGTTTTTATCTTTATTTTCAATAACACATTGTGTTATTCCAAAATGATCCCTTAGATCTATGAAAAGTAAATTTCCATGATCCCTTTTTCTATGAACCCATCCAGAAATTTTAATATTCTTCCCTATATTCTTTTCATTCAGTTCTGAGCAGTTATGTGTTCTGAATTTATTCATAAATATTTATTGAAGCCTTATCTCGTTTAATACTTTTTTTATTAATTGTAATTTTATAGGTTCTGCCTTAGTTAATGACATGCTGTCGATAGAATTTGAGAATGAATTAACTTTTTCATAAGATCTTTCAATATTTTTAAGAATATATTCTATATTTTTTTTGCTCACTTGAATTTGTTTCTCAGAAAAATTTTTTGTTAAAATTACTCTTAACAGGTCATCAGTTGGTAGATCAATCCCTATATCTATGAAGCTTTTAAATCTTGATTTCAAGTCTTCAAGTTTTGTTTCAAATGATTTTAATGAAATTACTGAGCTAATAATTAAATATTTATTATCCTGAAAAGCCTGATTAATTAAAGAATACAAAATTTTTTCCTCAATATCATTGTTAAAGTCATCTATGATCAGACATTCTTTTGTCTTAAATTCTGATAAAGTGTTATTGCTAATATCCTTTGAGGATATAATTATAGATTGTATCTTACTTTTAAGAATATTTATAAGATGTGTTTTTCCACATCCTTTCGGTCCAAAAATATTTATAAATCTACTAGGCCAGTTTGGCCAGCTTTCTATTAATTTAAAAGCGTTGAAGTTATTTTTAGATACATAAAAATCCTGCCTTAGATAATTCTTCTTAAAAGGAAAATTAAAAATTAATTGTTCGGACATTTTACCCTGCTAATGTTAAACTCCATTCGTTGTTCGAAATTTCGAAAGTAAAACCATTTTCTATCAAACTATTTTTTAAACTTTTAATCTTACCTAAATATTTAATTTTTATTTTTGCAGTATTTCTATCAAATTCTTCTATTGAATAATTAGTTATCAAATTAATATTGTTAATTCTCTTTATGACTTTCCCTAGGACATCCGGATCTTTGGTTGTTGTCTTTACAACCAAATAAGATGGAACTGAAATATCAATTAAATTTTGTTCTTTCCAAAGATCGTGTATGGAAGATTTTAAATTTGATATTATGTTTGTTCTGACATCCTTATTTTGCAAATTGTTCACTGTAAATTCGACTTTCTTAAATTTTTCAATATTATTAAAATTTGTCTTTAAAAAAACACTTAAATCTTTTTCATCATATCTAAGAATCAAAATAGCGCTATTTTTAATTTCATAATTATCAACAAGTTGTCCTAGATTAACCTCTTCTAAATCAGTTAAATTTCTTTTTATAAACTCAATATCCTCTAAATTCTCTACTGGTAAAATAAAATTTATGTTCGGAGTTTCCTCCTCACCACGCCATTCTTCAAAAAATTTATTATTTGAAAATACTTGCAACTCAGAATTTAGTACAAAAATAGGATATACTATTATTTCTAGCTCAGTAGATTCCGAATAAGAAACGCCTTTTTTAAAGAAAAAACTGTTAAGCAAATCCCTTCCAAAAGTTATACTAATTTTGGCGCTATATTTCTTATCATAAACTTTTTCATCAACTATTTTGTAGTTTTCAACTAAAGATTTGATAGTAGCAAGATCTGTACTTAATATTCTTTTTTGATCTTTATTTCGCAATATATTTTCTATAAGTTTCTCAAACCCCTTCCTAAAGGCTGTTTCTACATATTTCTCTCTGTAATTGTTATCGTTAATTACACCTTCAATATTTATATTATCAACAGTAAAAACATCCTGCGAAGCAAAAACATTTTGTGTTTTGCTTAAAAATAATATTATTAAAGATAAGAAAATAAATTTTTTCATAAATTATCTAATTATCATCTTATTCATGAAAAAAACAAAAAATAGTTATAAAAAAAGCGGTGTTGACATAGAAACTGCAGATAAATTTACAAAATTCATTGGAAAACACTCCAAACAAGCTTTTAAAAAAAAGTTTAATGAATTTAATAAAGGCAATATAGGAAATTTTGCTTCGGTATTTGATTTTAAATCTCTCAAAATTAAAGATCCTCTTCTTGTCGCTAGCACTGACGGGGTTGGAACTAAAGTTGAGATTGCGAACAATTTTAAAAAATTTGATACTATTGGAATAGATCTTGTTGCTATGTGTGTCAATGATCTAATTGTTCAGGGAGCTAAACCATTGTTTTTTTTAGACTACATAGCTACTGGTAAAATAAAACTTAATAAAATGAAAAAAATTATTAAGGGAATAATAAATGGGTGCAAAATTTCAAACTGCATATTAGTTGGTGGAGAAACTGCAGAAATGCCTGGTACTTATGAAAAAAATAAATTTGATCTTGCAGGTTTTTCTGTTGGTTTAGTTTCTAGAAAGAAACTTTTAACAAAAAAGAAAGTTAAAAATAATAACATAATTTTGGCTATACCATCTAACGGATTACATTCTAATGGCTTTTCTTTAGTTAGAAAAATTTTAAAAAATCATCATATTAATAATTCATTAAAAAAAGAATTATTAAAACCAACAAAAATTTACACTAGAGAAATTTTAACTGCTACCAATAGAAATTTAATAAATTCTTCAGCAAATATTACTGGTGGTGGAATAATAGAAAATATAACCAGATCTGTGCCCAAGGGTTTAACTGTAAATATTGATTTATCAAAAATAAAAGTTCTTAAAATTTTTAGGTGGTTAAAAAATAAAAATATAAGTGATATTGAAATGCTCAAAACTTTTAATTGTGGTGTTGGCTTCTGCATAATTACAGATAAATCAAAAGTTACTAAATTAAAAAGTTGTTTTGACAAAAAATTTAAACCATATGAGATTGGATTTATTTCAAAATCATCAAAAAAATTAAACCTAATAAAAATGATAAAATGGTAAAAAAGAAAGCTTGTGTTTTTATATCTGGTTCAGGCACAAACCTTAAATCAATAATTAAAAATTCCCGTGATTATAACTTTCCAATAAATATTAGTTTGGTAGTAACAAATAATAAAACTGCAAAAGGGATTATTTTTGCTAAAAAATTTTCAATTCCTTATATTTGTCTTAATACTGATCAATATAAATTCGAAAAGATTATTTTAAAAAAATTAAATGAAAATAAAATAAAACTAATATGTTTAGCTGGATTTATGAAAATCTTGTCAAAAAAATTTATAAGAGACTTTAGAGGGAAAATAATTAATATTCACCCTTCCCTTTTACCTAAATATAAGGGTTTAAATACTTTTAATCGTGTTCTTAAATCAAAAGATAAAATAACCGGCTGCACAGTGCATTTTGTCGATGAAAAATTAGATAACGGCAAAACAATTATTCAAAAAAGGGTTTTAATTGGCAGTAAAGATGATGCCAAAACCCTCAAAAAAAGAGTTCAATTTGAGGAATATAGAGCATACACAAATGCAATTCACAAAATTTACGAACTAAATTAATTTTTAAAGAAAAAATTTATTTCTTTTTTAGCATTATCAGGAGAATCTGAACCATGTACTGAGTTTTTATCTATGGAAATCCCGTATTGTTTTCTTATTGTCCCCTCATCAGCGTTTTTAGGATCTGTGGACCCCATCAATTTCCTATTTTCTTCAATGGCATTTTCACCCTCTAAAACCAGGACTATTATAGGACCTGAAGATAGATAATTGCAAAGTCTGTCATAAAAAGGTTTGGTTTGATGAACTTTGTAAAATTCAGCTGCTTCGTCTTTACTGACTTGGATTTTTTTTTCTTTTACGATTTTTAATTTGTTTTTTTCAAATAAATCTTTGATATTTTCCGCAAGATTTCTTTCAACAGCATCAGGTTTTATTATTGATAATGTTTGTTGGATCATTGATCTTATTCGTAATGTTTTTTTACTAAATCATTCAATAATCTAACACCAAATCCTGTTGCACCACCAGAATTTAAACTTGCTGCTTTTTTAGAAAAAGCCATACCAGCTATATCTAAATGTGCCCATGGAGTATTTTTGATTATAAATCTTTGTAAAAATTGTGCCGCTGTAATAGAACCTGCTCCCCCAGCATAATTAATATTTTGTACATCAGCGTAAGCTGAATTCATCAGTTTGTCATAATTTTTATGGAGAGGAAGTCTCCAAACTTTTTCGTTTATATCATTTCCAATTTCGTGCAGTTCTTTAGATATTTTGTCATTGTTTGAAAATAATCCCGCATATTCTTCGCCCAAAGCCATTATTATAGCTCCTGTCAAAGTTGCTAGATCAATTATAAATTTAGGATTAAACTTTTTTTCTGTATAAGTTAAAGCGTCCGCTAATACTAATCTTCCCTCTGCATCGGTATTAAGTACTTCGATTGTTTTGCCAGAGTAGGATTTAACTATATCCCCTGGCCTTTGTGCATTACCATCAGGCATATTCTCGACTAAACCTACTACTCCGATAGCATTAACTTTAGCCTTTCTTAAAGCTAATGATTTCATTAATCCAACTACAACTGCGGAACCACCCATATCATATTTCATTTCTTCCATAAATCTTGCTGGTTTTAAAGATATTCCTCCAGTGTCAAAGCAAACTCCCTTTCCAACAAAAGCAAGAGGTTTACCAAAATTTGATCGAGCGCCATTCCATTTAATAATAACCATAAAAGAATCGTTTTCACTTCCCTGACCAACGCCAAGTAAAGAATTCATTCCAAGTTTTTTCATCTGCTTTTCATTTAAGATTTCAACTTTTAAACCTAGTCTTTTCAACTTAGAGATTTCTTCTGTATACTTTTTGGGATTCAAAACATTAGGTGGTTCAGATACAAGGTCTCTTGCTAGAAATACGCCCTCTTTTACTGAAGAATAATTTTTATATTTTGATTTTAAAAGTTTATCATTCTTAACTGTGAAACTAATTGATTGCTCAAAGTCATTCTTTTTGGATTTATACTTATTAAAAGTGTAACTTTTTAGTTCATAACCATATGCAAACTCATTTATAATTTCATCAGAGACAGAATTTGCAAGAATACTAATATTTTTAATATTTTTATCAGATTTTAAATTTACTTTTAATGCTGCTCCAAGATTATTAATTTCAAAAGTATCTAAATCTTTTTTGATCGCTATTAAAAAACATTTTTGACTTTCGGATACATCAAAAGAATAAATTTGTTTTTTGTTATCTTTTTGTTGTTTTTTTAAAAAAGAGTTTATTTTTAATCCAATTGATTGAGGTACAGACTTATCTGATTTAAACTTTAGATCATTTGATATAAAAAAACCTATATTTGAGGCTTTTGAGTTAAATTTACTGTTAAAACTTATCATTTGGTCAACCTTAGATTGAAATTTTATTTAAGTTGCTTTAATTATATACAAAAATAATAACAATGTTGAGTAATAAAATTTATAAACACTTTTTCATAGAATTAAGCAAGTATTTCTTAATAACTTTGTTCACTTTTAGCGCTATAGTATGGACAGTTCAGGCTGTAAATTTCCTCGATCTGATAGTCCAGGATGGTCATGGACTAAGAACATATATAAGTTATTCCCTTTTAAATGTTCCAAAAATTATTACCAAATTTATACCCCTGTCATTTTTAATCGCCTTGCTTCTAGGAATTCTGAAGTTTGAGAGCGAAAATGAATTAATTATCTTATGGACAGCAGGCTTGAATAAAATGAAAGTTGTCAATTTTTTTTTTAAAGTTTCTCTAATTGTAACTCTTATTCAATTATTCATGGCGGCAATTATTAATCCAACTGTATTAAATTTATCAAGAAGTGTTGTTAAGTCATCAGATCTTAATTTCATTTCGAGTATGGTTAAAACTAACCAATTTAATGATACTGTGCCGGGGTTAACTATTTTTGTGGAAAAGAAAAATAACGACGGAAGTATGTCGAATATTTTTATTAGAGATGAAAGTAGAATATTAAAAAGTCTTGAGGATTCTGGAAGCACAGATAATGTTACCATAATTGCCAAAACAGGTAGAGTCGCTAATCCAAATTCTCCAGTTCTGATATTGGGGGAAGGAATAATTCAAAATCAAAAGATTAATAAGAAAGAGACTACTGAAAAATCAAATATACTTAAAAATCCACCTAATGTGAGAGAGAGGAATCTTCAAACTATAAAATTTTCAAAGACTATGCTTAGACTTGATGAAATAGAAACTAGGTCTATAACACAAACTAAAATACAAGAGACCCCATCAAAAACTCTTCTTGAATGTTATTTTGATAAAGGAAACAAACAAATTTTAAATTGTGGTAAAAGTCACAAAAAATTTGATGTTTTGTCTGAAATAAATAGAAGATTTGGTATGCCACTTTATATACCGGTTGTTACTTTAATTCTTTGTTTCCTTTTGGGTCATAGAGAAGAAAGTAAGTTTAAAAATTTTTATAAATACTTTTATCCGTTAATTGCATTTTTAATATTAGTTTTAGCAGAAATATTAGTAAGATATTCTGGTAAGTCTTTTGTAAATTCACTTATTTATTATCTTATACCAGTAATTCTTGTTCCTTTGATTTATCTCGAGATTATAAGAAATTTTTTATATGAAAATTTGAGGAAAAAAACATGAGAAACTGGGTTATTAATAAATATTTAATTAAAGAGTTTTTGATCACACTATTGAATTTCATTTTATTTTTTTCTGCTGGCGGATTAATAATGAATCTTCGTGAAGAGGTATCTTTCTTTGCAGAATTTAATGTTGGAATAATACTACCAATAGCTCTTTCCTTCATGGTTGTGCCAAGTATTTTAATAAATATTTTTCCATTTATTATATTTTTGTCAACCATGTGGCTTCTTATAAAGTTAAAAAATAGTAGCGAAGTATTAGCTTTGAGAACATTCGGGCTTTCTAATTTGAGATTTGTTTCGTTATTTAGTGTTACTGCATTTTTTGTTGGAGTTATTATACTTATAGCTTTCAGCCCAGTTACTTCCTTAATGCTTAAATATTATGAAGATGTTAAAGGTGAATACAATCTAGATAAGTCTCACCTGGCTTCTATAACAAATAATGGTGTTTGGGTAAAAGAAAGATCAGGATCAAATGTAAATTTTATCAAATCAAAAAAAATAGATGGTGATTTTTTAATTGATCTCACTATTTATAAACTCAACGAAGATGGTGAGTTGATTGAAAGAATAGAGGCTGATAGAGCCAATATATTAGATACTCCTTGGCTTATAGAAAATGGTTTTAAAGTAGTGCTAGGTAAGAATGGTTATAATGAAAATTTTGATACTCTAGTTTTTGAGTCAACTTTTAATAAAGCTAAATTAAACTCTATTTATTCCAATCTAGATACTTTATCTTTTTTCAAAGTTATAACTGAGATAGATGATTTAGTAAAAAAAGGATATAATGAAAAGCTCTTAAAAGAGAAAAGACACTATTATTTATCACTGCCATTTTTCTTAATATTAATGGTATGTTTAGCAACTATATTTACTTTAAATACAAATAATAAAAGACAAAACATGTATTACATAATACTATCGATAATTACATGTGTAATTGTTTTCTACTTTAAAAATTTTTCTATGGCTTTAGGCGCAACTGAAAGAATCCCTCTTATAATTTCTGTTTGGTCTCCAATAATTATTTTAACTATTTTTTGTTCGGTGGGAATTATTCAAATCAATGAAAAATAAATTATATAAATTCATAATACTTACAATCTTGCTTTTCTTTAATACAAATTTAAAAGGCGAAGAACTTGTTATTGATGCCTCTCAGATACAATTGAATAACGAAAACAAAATAGTTTATGCTGAAGGTAGTGTTCAAATATCAGATACCAATAAAAATATCATTTTTACAGAAAAGGCTGAATACGATAAAACAAATGAAATAGTTAGATCTTTTGGGTCTACGGATATTGTCACTTCTGAAAAATACAGAATACAAGGAGAAGATATTTTTTATGATAATAGCAAAAAAGTTATTTATTCCAATAAAAAAAGCACAATTACAGACATTAATGGAAATAAAATTTTTACTGAAAGTTTTAATTACGCAATATCAAAAAATATGTTTTTTTCTCAAGGAGCGGTTAGAGTTGAGGACAGTAGAGATAACATTTACACATTCTCTGAAATTTATATTGATGAGAAGAAAAGAAAAATTGTAGGCAGCGATGTTAGATCATTCTTTAATGATCCAACTTTTAAAACTGACGATAGAAATGAACCAAGATTTTTTGCAAACTCAGCTTTTATAGATGATGAAGGAACATCTTTTGAAAAAGGTGTTTTTACAACATGTAAAAATCGAGAAGGAAAAAAATGTCCTCCTTGGTCGATACAAGCTAAAAAAATTAAGCACAGTAAAGCAAAAAAGACTGTTTATTACGATAAGGCACTTTTAAAAATTTATGATTTTCCTATTTTTTATTTTCCTAAATTTTTTCACCCTGATCCTACAGTGAAAAGAAGATCTGGGTTTCTATTTCCTAAATTTGAGGATAATTCTACAGTAGGTTTTAGTACATCTTTGCCCTACTTTATGGCACTTTCTGAAAGTAGAGATATGACTTTTACTCCCAAAATCTATAACAGAGAAAACCTTCTAGTACTGCATGAGTATCGTCAAGCTTTTGATAAATCATATTTAGTTGTAGATTCTAGTTATAACAAAGGTTACAGAAAAACAGATAAATTTACAAAAACTGACGGATCAAGATCACATGTTTTTTCTAAATTTACTACAGATTTATCTAAAGGAGATTATTCGAGTAACTTAGAATTAAACTTTCAGCACGTATCTAATGATACATATTTTAAAGTGCATAACATAGAAACTGCTTTAGTAGACAAGGACGAAAACATTATTAAAAAAGATTTTAACTATGAATTTCAAAACGACGATAGTTATTTAAGTGTAAGTGCTGCTATGTTTGAAAATTTACAATCTTCTGACTCTGATAAAACAAGATTTGAATATTCTTTACCAAACATAATGTTTGAAAGAAATCTGTTTACTGGAAACAAAGCTGGAGTATTTGATGTTCGTAGCAACGCTTTTGTAAGAAATTACAAGGTAAATCAGACAACTAAGTTTTGGGTCAACGATGTAAACTGGCAATCAAATCCTTTCATGAGTCTAGCGGGTGTTCAAAATAAATTTAAAGGACTTTTTAAAGTAGTCAATTATGAAGCTGATAATGCAGAAAAATATAAAACAGAAGGACTAAATAGCGAATTTTCTGGTGTTCTTGCTTATGATGCAAAACTACCTTTATCCAAAAGAAATGAAATTAAAAACAAAATAAATTTCTTAACTCCTCAGTTTTCTGTAAGGCATGCTCCAGGTCATATGAGAAACATTCAAAACGATGATTTGAAGTTAAGTTACTCTAATCTTTTTTCAATAAACAAGAATACACAAGTGGATGTAATTGAAAGAGGGACTAGTGCTACTTTAGGGGTTGAAATTTCAAATAATAACCTTGAAAATGGCGATCTAGGAGATAAAAATTATTCTTTATCTTTTGGTCAAGTTTTTAATTTTGAAGAAAATAATAATATTCCATCTAGAAGCTCCCTTGATCAGAAAACATCTGATCTGGTTGGAGAAGCCTTTTTGAAATTAAGTGAAAATTTTAGCTTAAAAAATGAATTTTCTTTAGATCATAATTTTAATGATGTTAACTATAACAACCTAGAAGCTAATCTAATATTAGGTAATGCAAGTTTTAATATAAATTATTTAGAAGAAGGAAATCATATAGGAACAACAAACTATATTAAATCAGATGTTAAAGTTGATTTTAATGACTCTAGTCAACTTAGTTTTAATATTAAGAAAAACTTAGAAACAGAATCCACTGAATTTTATGACTTGGCTTATAATTATATAAATGATTGTTTGAAAGCTGGATTAATATTTAGAAGAGAATTTTATACTGATAGAGATGTCGCTTCATCTGACTCATTGATGTTTAGGATAACATTGTATCCATTCGGTGAAGCAAGCTCACCATTAATTGATAGATGAGACAAAGAACTATAATATATTTTTTTGTAGTATTTTTTTTTTTATTTCAAACAGAAAAAGTTCTTTCTCAAACAAATAATGCAATAATTGTTTCTGTTGGAGACTATGCGATTACACGTTTAGATCTTTTTAAGGAAATAAAAATAATTGCAATACTTTCAAATACAAGAATAGATGAAACTAACCGGGATCAAATAAGAAACCTTGCAATAAAATCATTGATAAAAAGAAAAATTAAACAAGGCGAGTTAGAAAAGCGAAATATTAGTAGATACAACAGAAAGCAACTGAACTTTTTGATTGATAATGCCTCTAATAAAATTGGGCTTGATAGAAATGGCTTAAAAGAACTTTTTGAAAAAAATAATCTTATTTTTGAAAATCTTGTAAAAAAATTTGAAATAGATTTGCAATGGAATTATATGATTTTTCAAATATATAAAAATAGAATATCTTTAAATACTGCTGAAATTGAAAATAAAATTAATTTATATTTAGAAAATTCACAAAAAGAAAATAAAGAAGATATAGAAACTATTAAAGAAAAAATAGTTGATGCCGAAAAGGAAAAGAAACTTAAAATGTTTTCAAATTTACACTATTCTAATTTAGAAAGGTCAACTCAAATTAATTTTTTATGAACAATTTAGCTTGTATAATCGCTGGTGAACCTAATAGTATTAATACAGAAATAATTGGAAAAATCTGGAAAAAAAAAAATAGTTTTAAAAATTTAAATATTTTTATAATTGGAAATTATTTGCTTATAAAAAAACAACTTAAAATTATTGGAATAAAAACAAATATAGGAAAAATATCAAAAATAAACGATGAAAATTTTAAAAAAAAACTATTAGTTTATGATGTTCCTTTAAAATTCAGTAATCCATTTAAAGTCGATCAGAAGGATAAATCTAAATATATTATTCAGTGCATAAAATTAGCATCTAAACTTGCAAAAAATAAAAAAGTTTGTGGTTTTATTAACTGTCCAATAAATAAAAGGTCAACTTTTGGAAATAATTTTACAGGTGTTACAGAATTTCTTGCAAAAAAAGAAGGTGTTCTTGGAAAGGAAGCAATGCTAATTTACAATAAAAAACTTTCTGTTTCACCTATAACAACCCATATTAAAATTAAAAAAATATCTGGAAAAATATCAAGCAAATTAATTTTTGATAAACTAATTACAATTAATGAATTTTATAAAAAAAAATTTAAATTAAAACCTAAAATTGCTTTACTTGGATTAAATCCACATAATGATGAATTAAGAAAAGACTCTGAAGAAAAAAAAATAATAATACCTACAATTAATAGGCTTAAAAAAAGAAAAATGCGTGTCTATGGTCCATTATCTGGTGATACTGCTTTTTCTAATATTAAAAAAAATAAATTTAATGTGATTGTAGGCATGTATCATGATCAGGTTTTGGGTCCTTTTAAAGCTTTATATAAATTTAATGCAATAAATATAACTTTGGGGTTACCTTATATCCGAATTTCACCAGATCATGGGACTGGGGAAAATATAATTAAAAAAAATATCGCAGACCCAAAAAGTCTTCTAGAAGCTATCTGTTTTTTAAAAAAGATTAATGTTAGATCTTAAAAAATCATTAGGGCAAAATTTACTCGTTGATAAAAATGTCATTAATAAAATTTCTGATTTAGACAGTATTAAAAATAAGGTAGTTTTTGAAATTGGTCCTGGCACAGGAAATCTTACTGAAATAATTTTAAAAAAAAATCCAAAGAAAGTTATATTAGTTGAAAAAGATAAAAGGTTTTGTGAAATTTTATCAAAAAAATTTAGTTTTAAGAAGAATTGCGATATTTTGAATGAAGATATTCTCAGTTTTGATCTCAATTCAGAAAAGAGTAGTGAAGTAGTTTTTGGTAATTTGCCATATAATATTTCGACGCAAATTTTAGCCAAATTTATTAAATTAAATAAATGGCCTCCTTCATTTAAAAAAATTATTTTTATGTTTCAAAAAGAGGTCGCTGACAGAATTTTAGCTAAACCAAATACAAAACAATTTGGGAGAATAACAGTTCTAACTAATTTTAGATTAGATATAATTGATAGTTTTATGATATCAAAAAAATGTTTTTTACCAATTCCAAAAGTAGATTCAAAAATTATTATATTTAAACCTAAACAAGAAATTAATTATAAAATTAAAAATATTCAAAATTTAGAAAAAATTACACAAATTTTCTTTTCTGGAAAAAGAAAAATGATAAATAAGGCTTTTTCAAAGGTATTTAAAGATTACAAAGATACGGCAAAAGTTTTGGGTATAGATCTAAAAAAGAGACCCGCTGAATTAGTTGAGGAAGATTACTATAAAATGACTGAGTATTATGAAAAAATTTATTAAACCGAAAAACTTTTATTTTGTCAAATGTTTTGAAATTATACTTTTAATTTTATTGAAACAATCCTCAACATTGTCATTTACTAAAACATAATCATAATCTTTTTGATGCACAACATCTTTAGAATAAGCCAACATTCGTCGTTTAATTGCTTCTTTATCGTCTTGATTTCTCACAATTAGTCTTTTTTCAAGTTCTTCTTTACTCGGTGGAAGTATAAAAACTTTAACTAGATTTAATTCTTTAAACTTACTAAGTTGCTGACTTCCCTGCCAATCTATATCAAATAAAACATTATGATTGTTTTTGGTAATCTGATTTATTGATGACTTAGATGTACCGTAGTAATTTCCAAAAATTTCTGCATGTTCGTAAAACAAATTTTGCTTTAATAATGATTTAAATTTATCTTTATTTACAAAATGATAATCCACTCCATCAACTTCGTTTGGTCTTGGTTTCCTAGTTGTATGTGAGACAGAAATTTCGAAAGAATTATCAGATTGTTGAATTTTTTTTGAAAGAGTCGTTTTTCCAGCCCCAGAAGGTGATGATAATACAAGCATCAAAGGCTTATTTGGATTCCTCATTTAATGAAAGTAACTTTCTTAGTTAGAATGACTTTCAATAAATTTTATTGCATCTCCAACTGTTAAAATCTTTTCAGCCTCACTATCAGAAATTTCAGACCCAAACTCTTCTTCAAAAGCCATTACTAACTCTACTGTGTCTAGGCTGTCTGCTCCTAAGTCATCAATGAAGCTTGCTTCGTCTGTAACTTTCTGTTCGTCTACACCAAGATGATCTGCTACGATCTTCTTAACTGTTGCACCTACATCTTTTGCCATTTTTTAATTCCTTTTTTGAATATTTTGTTATTTTGTTATTAAGTTTTTTCTGTTTTTTTGTCAAGACATATACATACCACCGTTCACATGAATTGTTTCTCCTGTCACGTAAGACGCTGAATCTGAAGATAAAAAGGCCACACAATTTGACACGTCCTCCCCTGTTCCTAATTTACCCATGGGAATTCTAGAGGTTAAAAATGCCTTAACTTTTTCAGCTATATTTTCAGTCATATCTGAAATTATAAATCCAGGTGAAACACAGTTAATGGTAATATTTTTTTTTGCATACTCAATTGCTAAACTTTTTGACATTCCGACTATGCCCGATTTAGAAGCTGAATAATTTGCTTGTCCTAAATTTCCTGTATGACCGACTATTGAAGTAATATTTACAATTCTTCCAAATTTATTTTTTAACATGCTTTTAATAGCATATTTGGATAATAAAAAAGTAGAAGTTAAATTTATATCAATTACTTTTTTCCACTCTTCATCTTTCATTCTTATTGATAGGTTGTCTACGTTTATACCGGCGTTGTTCACTAAAACATCTAAACCTCCTAATTCTGATGATGATGACTCTATGAACCCTTCGATTTTTGAATGTTCGGAAAGATTAAATTTTTTAATTTTAACATTTGGATTATTTTTTTTTATTAAATCTAGTTTGTCGTCTTTTGTACCTGTAGCAAGAACTGTTCCACCGAGAGAAACGAATTTTTTAACTAAAGCACCTCCTATCCCTCCAGTAGCACCTGTTATTAAAATTTTTTTATTTTTAAAATCTATCATTTAAGACTTTTAATATCTTCAATTGTATTTATACTTTTAACGTTTATATTTCCACTAATTCTTTTAGCAAGACCAGACAATACTTTTCCAGGTCCAATTTCAATAAATTCATTAACACCATTTTCAATCATATAAAGAATACTCTCTCTCCATCTGACTTTTGAATAAATCTGCTCTACAAGTAATTTTTTAATATTTTCCCCATGTCTTTCTCCTTTTGCAGTTACATTGCTGACTATCTCGATTGAAGGGTCTTTGAAATTGGTATTTAAAATTTTCTCTCTCATTTTTGCGGCTGCAGGTTTCATAAGAGTGGAATGAAAAGGAGCACTTACAGGTAAAAAAATTGATTTTTTTTTATCTAATTTTAAAATTTTACTGATTTCTTCCAAGGCTATTTTTTCTCCACTTAGAATTATTTGGCTATCAGAATTATCGTTCGCAATTTCACATATACCTTTTTCTTTTACTTGATCAATATATTTTTTAATCTCTTCCATTTTGAGTCCCATTACAGCTAGCATAGAACCTTTCCCAGGTGGTACAGCTTCTTGCATTGATTTTCCTCTTTCGTGTAATAGATATAGAGCATCTTGAAAACTTATAGAGCCAAGAGATACGAGCGCACTATATTCGCCTAAAGAGTGCCCAGAGAAATATTTTATGTCAGCTATTTTTATATTAAATTCTTGAGTAATAAGTTTAAAAATTGAATAACTTATAGTCATAATAGCTGGCTGTGTATTCTTAGTGAGCTTTAGTTCGCTATCTGGACCTTCTAAGATTATTTTAGAAATCGGGTAATTTAATTTTTGATCAGCCTCTTTAAAAATATTTTTTACTAAATCAAAATTTTTATATAAATCAAGACCCATACCCACCGACTGTGAACCTTGACCTGGAAACATAAGAGTTTTCATAATGATAAAATCTAACTATTATTACTATTGTACAAACAAAATTTAAATAGTATAAGTCCGGTCTTAATAAAAAATATTAATTTAATTGGAAAAATGGCATTTTACGAACACACAATTGTTGGAAAACAAGATCTTTCAGATAAAGAAGTCAATACATTGATAACTAAGTACTCCGATATCATCAATAAATCTGGAAAAATATTAAAAACAGAAAAATGGGGAATATTAAACTTAGGAAACAAGTTAAAAAAAAATACAAAGGGAATTTTTGTTCACTTTAAACTTGAGGGTGAGAGCAAGATTATAAAAGAAATTGAAAGCAAGTTATCTATTGATAATCAAGTTATTAGATATCTTACTGTAAAATACGATAAGCTAGATCTTGAAAACGAGTATTTTGGGAGTAAAAATAATTTTTATGAGAAGAGATAAAAAAAAAGGAAAAAAAGGTAAAAAATTTGGCAGTCAAAATAGACTAAGTCTTTTTCAAAAACCAGAGATGAAGTTTGGAAGAAATTGTCCTTTGTCACAAAAAAATGCACCTGTTGTAGACTATAAAAACATTAAATTACTTAGAAGATATACTTCTGATAGTGGAAAAATCTTACCGTCTCGTATTACTGCTGTAAGTCAATTTAAACAAAGACAATTATCTACAGCAATCAAAAGAGCAAAAATTTTAGGTTTAATTTAAATGCAAATCATTCTATTAGAAAAAATAAGAAATTTAGGGGACGTTGGGCAAGTAGTAAACGTTAAAGACGGATATGGTAGAAATTTTCTTATAAAATTTGGAAAAGCACTTAGAGCAGATAAAAAGAATATCGAATATGTTAATAAGAAAAAGACTGAAATCAATAAAAAGAATACTGAACAGAAAAAAATTGCAAAAGAAATTTATGAAAAAATAAAAAAGAAAAAACTAATTTTTAAAAAAGAAGCAAAAGAAAATGGAGATTTATACGGAAGTATCAAGCCAAAAGAAATTTCAAAGTACTTTTTAGACAATTTCAAGCAAACTATTCACCCTTCACAAGTTGACCTCAAGAAGGAGATAAATAAAGTTGGGGAATTCTCCTTAACAGTTAATTTACATTCTGATTTAATTGCAGAATTACATGTTTTAGTTGAAAAAACAAAACCTACTAAATAATTAAATTTTCCACAGATAGAAAAAAAAAGTTAATAACTTTTGCTTTTACATTAGAGGTTTCTTTGAGATATGACTTATTAAAAATATGGATAATCTAAAAATTAAAAGATTTTCTGAGGAAAAGAAGCTCCCTTCAAATTTAGAAGCTGAACAAGCACTCATAGGATCTGTGTTAGTTAACAATGATATAATTGATGAAGTAGCTAGTATAATTAACGATAAAGAATTTTATGATCCATTACACTCTAAAATTTATGGATTTATAGAAAAGCTACACAACAAAGGAATGATTGCAAATCCTATAACTTTAAAAAATGCTTTTGAAAATGATGAAGGTCTATCTGAAATTGGGGGTACAGAGTATCTAGTTAAACTTACAAGATTTTCATCTTCTGTGAAACAGTCAATAGATTATGCAAAGATAATTCATGAAAAATTTGTTAAAAGAGAACTAGTTAAAATTTCTGAAAATCTTTCTGAAGAATCTATGGATGACACTTTAGAAAAAACTGGTGACGATATAATTCAAAATACTGAAAAATCTTTATTTGATTTAGCTGAGAGGGGAACTTTTAATCAATCCTTTTCTCAATTTAGTCAGGCTTTAGATCAAACCATTGAGATGGCAACCAATGCAATGAAAAGCGATCAAGGTATAGTTGGTGTTCCTACTGGTCTAACAGATCTTGATGAAAGATTAGGAGGCCTTCATAAATCTGATCTTGTAATAATAGCTGGTCGTCCATCTATGGGTAAAACTGCTTTGGCAACCAATATAGCTTTTCACGCAGCAAAGAAAAATTCCGATGAAAACAAAAAATCTGTTGTTGCCTTTTTTTCTTTAGAAATGTCATCTGAACAACTATCAACAAGAATTATATCAGAACAATCAAAAATCAAATCGAATGATATAAGAAGAGGTAAAATTACCGAGGAGGAAATGAATAGATTAATAGAAACATCTAGAAATATTCACGATCTACCTCTGCTTATTGATGAAACTCCAGCTATCACAATTTCTACTTTATCTAATAGAGCTAGAAGAATGAAAAGACTGTTTGGCTTAGATATGATTGTAGTTGATTATATTCAATTAATGTCAGTTGGTGGAAAAAGATATGATGGAAGAGTTCAAGAAATTTCTGAAATTACACAAGGACTAAAGGCAATAGCAAAAGAAT
>MDTB01233210.1_pt1 | contig 24658 bp, 21 predicted proteins | sample 811161 | NCBI WGS metagenome assembly MDTB01 (sample SAMN05326650, study PRJNA326480) | marine metagenome | isolation source: seawater | place: Mediterranean Sea | collected 2009
ATAAATTATTAATTATTTCCATTAACTGCATCTTTCTCTTTCTTTGTGAAAAAAATCTATCATAAAAATCTTTACCTTTAAGTCCCATATAAATTAACTCTTCTTCAGGCAAATTTTTTAAATCTAATATTATTTTAGATAGGTTTGCAAAGTTATAGTTATTTTCAACAATTCCACACCCTGACTCAACAATAATCCTGTTTCCCTCTCCTTTGGTTAAACCAATAATTGGTTTTGCAAGAGCCATATACGATTGTAATTTTGCAGGTATTGTATTGTTAAATATAAACTCATCTCTCAATGAAAGATACATAATATCTGCATACTTAATATAACTTGGAATTTCTGAAATTGGCTTTTGACTAATAAATAATGTTGATTCTTGAAGTGCTTTTTCATTGATTAATTTTTCAAATTTTTCTTTGAATCTGCCATCTCCAATAAATATCCAAACTATGTCTTCACCTTTTAGTTTTATCATTGTTGGAATTAGTGATTCAAAATTTTGCGCATAACCAATATTACCTGTATACATTATTTTGAATCTTCTTTCATTTTTCAATAAAGGAAAACTTTCAATGGATTGATTTTCTTCTATAACTTTTTCAGCCCAATTTGGGAAAAAAATAATCTCTCCTAAATATCTGTCTTCAAGAATTTTAATTAAGGCATTAGATGATAATAAAAGCTTATCATAGAATGAGTATATAAACTTTATAATTGTTTTTAATATTCTTAATACTTTATTTGACTTAATTACTCCAATAGCCTCTAATGTCTCCGGCCAAATATCAAGATCCCACAAAATCATCTTTGAATTATAAATTATTTTATACATAATAGGATTAATTGCAATCAAAATAGGGCTTGTATGATGAACAAAGACATAATCATATTTTTTCTTAAATACAATCAAATAAATAGTAAACCAAAAACATGAAATAAAATATGTTAAATAGTTAAATAATAAAAGTATTTTACTCCCTGATCCTCTTGGGGTTAACGGTAACCTATTAATTATTGTATTTGAATCATATTTCTCTCCAATTATTGACCTAAAGCCATAACCTTTGTAAAATTTACCTTCTGGATAATTTGGAATTCCTGTTATAACTCTAATCTTATGACCTTCTAAGGAAAGCCAATCAACAATTTCATTTACTTTAAATTGTTCGGGGTAAAAATGATTTGTATAAATTAGAATTCTTTTTGCCAAACCACTCTGTTTACAAAATCAATATGAGATAATATGATTCTTTCTATTTTTAAAGAAACATTAGAGATGTTATAATCTGAGACCAAATTAATATTTCTTTGTTTACCTGTAGTTTGGTTTTCAAGAATTTTAATTCCCTGTAAAATTCGTTCAATTTTAAGTCCAGTTACTACAACTGAAGTCTCTTCAACAGCTTCAGGTCTTTCATGTGATTCTCTGATATTCAAAGCTCTAAAATTAAGAATTGAGGATTCTTCAAATATTGTACCACTGTCAGAGAGTACAACAAAAGACTCAATTTGTAATTTATTATAGTCAATAAAACCAAGTGGTTCAATAAAACGAACAAAATCATTTACTTTTAGTTTACTTTTATCATATATTTTTTTAGTTCTTGGATGAATTGGAAAAATAATTGGGATTTTATATTTATTTGACAATTCATTTAAAGAGTCTATTAACATCTTAAAGTTTTTTGCATTATCAACATTCTCTTCTCTATGACAAGAAATTAGAAAATATTTACCAGATGCAAGGTTTAACTTTTTTAAAATTTTTGAATTTTCAATATCCTTTTTATGGGAATTTAATACTTCGAACATAGGAGATCCAATTTTTATGGTTCTGTCTGGATTAAGCCCTTCATTAAGAAGATAATCTCTTGCAATAGTACTATATGTCAAATTGATGTCTGCAATATGGTCTACAATTTTTCTATTTGTTTCTTCTGGAACTCTTTGGTCAAAACATCTATTCCCTGCTTCATAATGAAATATGGGGATTTTTTTCTTTTTAGCTGCTATTACTGATAAACAACTATTTGTATCACCAAGAATTAAAATTGCATCAGGTTTTAATTCATCTAATACACTATCAATTTTAATTAAAATTTTTCCTATTGTTTTTGAAGGAGAGTTCTCTGCAGCTTCTAAAAATATATCTGGCTTAGATATTTTTAAATCTTTAAAAAAAACTTCATTTAGATTGTAATCGTAATTTTGACCTGTATGAACTAGAGTGTGTTGAATTGATTTTGACCTATTCAACCTATTAATAATACTTGACAAACGAATTATTTCAGGTCTTGTTCCTACTATGGTTAATAAATGGATTCTTTTAGACCTCATAACTATTGACAAAATTAAACATTTTCTAGATAGGTATCAGAAGCTTCTTCTTCATAATGCTCATTTATCCAAAAAATGGTTATCAAGTCTTCATTACCAATATTTTCAATATTATGTGTATACCATATAGGCATATCAACATATGAAGGTGATGAACCATCTAATAAAAATTCGATTTTTTCTTCTGAAAGCACTTCTCTTAGTTGAATTTTTGCTTTTCCTTTAATTACTGAGAATCTTTCAACTTTTCTTGTATGGAAATGATTTCCCCTTATTTCTCCTTTCTTAGTTATTGAATAAGATGTTTGACCTTTGGAAAAAGTACGCATTAGTTCTGCAAATAGTCCTCTATCATCTTCAAAAAAATTATATTTTTTTGGATAAAAATTTTTAAAATCTATATAAGAGACAAAAGAATTAAAAAGGCGTAAACTAAAATCGGAATCAAGATTTGGTATCTTACCCTTTTTAATATAAATATCATTAAAGCTATTAAGTTGCTTTAGTATATCGCTTACTGAATAATCATTAATAATTTTATCAGTTATTTCTACAGAATTATTTTTATCTAAAATTTTAATTATTTCATCAATAAAATCTCCGATATAAATCAAAGATACTTTTTTATCATCCTCTACTGTTGGAGTCTTTCCTTCAACTATCATAGATGAAAATGTAGCTATAAATGAGTTATAATTAGGTTTACAAAATGGGCCAAATATGTTTGGTGTAATAAGACCATAAAATAAATAGTTTAATTTTTTGGATTGTTCTATGAATTTTAACCTTGCATTTTTTTTTGCATTGCCATATAATGTACCTGATTCTTCTTGAATAGAGGATGTAAAAAGTAGTTTTCCATTAAATTGAATCTGATCTAAAGCCAAACATAAGGTGTCATTTATTTCATTGTTTTTTTTTAAAACTTTTTCTTCACTAATATCTCTGTTAACCCCCGCAAAGTGAAAAATAATATCATTAGGAGAGATCTTGCTAACTAAATTATCAACTGATTCAAAGTCAAGTCTGGTTAAAAATTCAATATCATAATTGGTTTCTTGGCACTTTAATCTTCGTAGTAAATATTTCCCTACAAATCCGTTATGTCCTGAAATTAATATTTTCAATAGAACTATTGATTAATTTTTTAAATCCTCTTTTATTTCCGGTAAATTAAGAAGCAATTTTTTCATCTCTTCAATACTAAGTAATTTAGTATTATTAGAATTGTATTCTTGATTTGAAGAATCACTGTAGCCTTCCGAGAAATATTTATCATAATTCAAGTCTCTATCATCTGGTAATATTTGATAATGCTCTCCAAGATCTTTAGATTTAGACATCTCCTCTCGAGTAAGAAGCGTTTCATGCATTTTTTCTCCATGTCTAATCCCTATAGTTTTTATTTTAGACTTACTTCCATAAATTTCAATCAATGCTTTAGCTAATGTAATTATTGAAGCTGCGGGAGATTTCTGAACAAAAATATCACCATTCTGACCATTTTTAAATGCAAAAAGAACAAGATCAACTGCATGGTTAAGGTCCATCATGTATCTTGTCATTTCTGGTTGTGTTATAGTAATGTCTTTTTTATTTTTAATTTGATCAATAAATAACGGAATCACTGAGCCTCTAGATCCCATAACATTTCCAAATCTTGTTCCACAAAATATTGACTTTGTATTATCTAGATATTTAGAGTTTGCAAGCATCACTTTCTCCATCAAACCTTTTGTCATTCCCATCGCATTAACAGGGTAAACAGCTTTATCAGTACTTAGCACTACAACTTTCTTTACATTCTTTTCAATTGCAGCTTCTAAAACGTTATTAGTTCCCAATATATTTGTTTTAACTGCTTCTAAAGGAAAAAACTCACATGAAGGAACTTGTTTTAAAGCAGCGGCATGGAAAATGTAGTCGATATTGTCAATAACTTTTGTTATAGATGACATATCTCTTATATCACCAATATAGAACTTGACTTTAGAAGAGTTAATAGATTTTCTTAAGTCATCTTGCTTTTTCTCATCTCTTGAAAAGATTCTAATTTCATCAAATTGACTATTATTTAAATGTTTATTTAATAATGCCTTCCCAAATGAACCAGTACCCCCAGTAATTAATAATTTGCTCATTAAATCAGTATGATAACAAATATATTGATAATATTTATATATTTTTGTGTTCAAAGATCCCCTATTTAAAATGAAAGCTTTAAAAAATACATTTAAAAAATTTTACTTCATTAGCATTTGAAAATTTTGGTTACTCAGTTTATAATAATTTCATGAAAAAAATATATACAATTTTAACAGAGCCAATAGTAAAAGTATTTTCAAATATTCTCACTAGAGTTAATTTAAATACTAATCTTTTTAAAGAGAGGTTTCCAGATGGAGTAATTAATAGGCTTAATAATATAGCTATGCAAGAGTCTGCTGAATATTTCAAAGAATTTGAACATAAAATCATGCTATTTCATAAAAGAGAAGATTTATGGGATTATTCTCTTCAAAAAATAAAAAAAGATGGAGTTTTCTTAGAATTTGGGGTCTGGTATGGGAGATCAATAAACTATATGGCAAGGAAATTAAAAAATAGAAAGTTTTTTGGTTTTGATAGTTTTGAAGGATTACAAGAGGATTGGTTTGGTACCTGGATGCCAAAGAGTTTTTTTGATCAAAAAGGGAGACTTCCAAATGTTCCAAATAATGTAAAACTTATAAAAGGTTGGTTCAAAAATACTTTGCCTGATTTTTTGGAGGAAGAAAATAATTTTGCATTAATTCATATTGACTGTGATACCTATGAATCAACAAAAGAAATTTTTGAAATCTTAGGCAATAAAATTGACTCTGGTACAGTTATCATTTTTGATGAATATCATGGAAATCCTGGTTGGAAATATGGTGAGTTTAAAGCATTTAATGAATATATTAATAAATTTAGTAAAGAATATAGCTATATAGGTATTACCAATAAACAGTGTAGTGTATTGATTAAATAGTATTCTAAAGCTAATTAATTTGTTTAACTTTTCATCTAATAAAATCAGACTTTATTTTCAATATGGATGAGGGATTATCTTTCTTAAAATAATATTTTGTAAATAATTATTTCTAAATGTGAGAATTTGTTATTGCAACTACACAGATAATAAGATTTTCACATTTGCTTAAAATAAAAATAATTATATTAACTGTTTGGCAATACAAGCAATAAAATGAAAGAAATATTAATAATTACTGGAAGCGATCTCAGGCATGAGTATTTTAAAAAATACATATCCTCAGAAGCTTCTATTTCTGTTCTTGCTACTTTTTGTGAATCTACAAAAGGAAATCTAGATAATAATATCATCAATGAATTTGATGGCTCACTTAGATCTGAGCATTTAATTAAAAGAAAAGAGTCTGAAAAAAAATTTTTTTATAATTATTGTAAAGAAACAATTGATAAATCAAATTCCATTTACATAGAGAGGGGAGATATTAATTTACCAGAAAATGTAAATAAAATAATTAAAATTAACCCAGATCTAATTATTTCTTATGGATGTTCAATTATAAGGTCAGACTTATTGAAAATTTTTAAAGGTAAATTTATTAATATTCACCTTGGGTTATCTCCTTATTATAGAGGGTCTGGCACAAACTTCTGGCCTTTTGTTGAAAATAAATTGTCTCTAATTGGCACAACATTTATGCATATTGATGAAGGGATAGATACTGGAGATATTATTCATCAGATAAGAGCAAAAGTAGAGTATGGAGATTCAATCCACTCAATTGGGAATAGACTAATTATAGATTCTGTATCAGAGTGCGTTAAAATAATTAATAACTATTCTAGGTTAAAAAAACATCCTCATCCAATTTTAGATTCAGGAAAACTGTTTAAGAATAAAGATTTTACAGAAGAAGCCATAAAGCTAGCATATGATAGTTTAGATATAAAAATTAAAAATTATATTGAAAATAAAAGTCTCTTAGACCAAAAATTTCCAATAATTAATGCATTTGAATAATGAAAGGTATAATGTACCATTATGTAAGACCTAGAGACAAAAATTTTCCAAATCTTCACAGACTTGATTTTGAATCATTTAAAAAACAATTAGACTTTTTTGATTCTGAATACGGATTCATTAATAAATATGATTTTATTAATTGTATAAAAAATGAAAAGAAAATTAAGGGAGTTATACTGACTTTTGACGATGCATTAAGTTGTCATTATGATTTTGCTTTCAATGAGTTAAAAAAAAGAGGTTTATGGGGTATTTTCTATGTACCTACATCACCTTTAAAATCAAATAAAATTCTTGATGTACATAGGATTCATATTATTCTCTCAAATGCAAATATCAAACAAGTATATAATTATTTAATTCAGAATCAGTTTAATGACTTATTTGATGAGTATAAGATAGAAGAGTTTAAAGAACTGACATATTTAACTCAAAAAAATGATGAGTATTCTCTTTCAATTAAGAGAATACTTAATTATTTTATAAAGTATCAGCATAGAGAGGATGTAATTGATAAACTTTTCAAATTATTTATAAAAGAAGATTACACTTCTGAGGATTATTATTTAAGTATAGATAATCTTAAAGAAATGAAATCAAATGGGATGATAATAGGAAGTCATACAGAAAATCATATGGTAATGTCTAAAATATCTGAAGATGTTCAACGAGAAGAAATTATTAATTCATTTAATTTTCTAAAAAACGAGTTAGGTGAGCAAGAGATTAAGACATTTTGTTATCCATATGGAGGTTTTCATACATTTACCGAGAGAACTGAAGAATTATTATGTGATAACGGGTGCGATTTTTCATTTAATGTAGAACAGAGAGATATTAATGTTAATGATTTAAAAAATAGAATACAGGCGCTCCCCAGATTTGATTGTAACCAATTTAAGTATGGAGAGCCATCAGTTGACTAAATATTAGCATTGAAGAAGTCAATTGTAGCTTTAGCATTTTTTTTCCATTGATATTGATTTGATAATCTAAAATTATGATTTGACATTTCATTAAGCTTTTTTGATTCCATATTATTTAGTATTACCCTTTTAATGTCATTCTTGTCAGAGGGATTAAATAATACATTTAATCCATACACCATGTCTTTCATGGGACTCTTATTAGATGTAATTATAGGTAAGCCAAATGATAATGCCTCCAAAACAATAAAAGGTAGGTTTTCACAAGATGAAGCAAATAAAAAAAGAGACGTTTCTTTATAAAATTTCTCAATGTCATTATTTGGTATATGCCCTGTTATTTTAATATTTTCTTTAAGATGAGAATGCTTTTGAAAAATTTTCTTCATTTCATTAAACTGATAATAATCTTTTCTGCCGATTAAGCTTAATGAAATATTATACCCCTCATTTATTAATTCACTTACTGCAATAAATACATTTAAATTATTTTTATATGGGAGAAAATCTGACACATATAAAATTTTAAAATCATCCTTGTTATTTAAATATAAGTTTTCTTTTTTTTGGGCAATTCCATGAGGAATTACAATTGTTTTTAATTTTTTTGAAAAATGTTTTGAAATCTTAATCTTTGCAAAATCTGTCAAAAAAATAATTCCATTCGATCTATTAAAGGAGAATAGCTGTAATTTCTTGATTAAAATAAATTTAAATCTTTTTATTAAGGGGAATCCCTGTAAAGAATCATTGTCAAATGGAAGCATATTCTGACTCATTGTAAAAAACGGTTTAAAACTTGCTAAGAAAATGCCACCAGGAACAAAAACATAATTACATTTATTCCTCTTAAAGTAAAAGGAAGAATAAAAAATCTGTGAAATGAATGAACTTATATTCCCTGAATTTAATAATCGATTTGTTAAACACTTAATATTTTTAATTCCATGAAATGATTTGTTTATATAATTATTCGATACTATTATAAATGTAATTTTGTTATTCTTGTTTAGAGCATTAAAAACAAATTGTTCTAAATGTTTTTTACCTCCTCCAGTTCTAATATTAGAAGCATCTATTCCAATTGTCATGATTAAAGGTTTATTAGTTTATTTAAAGTCTTATTCCAATTATCATGATTAATTTTTCTTGAAAGTAAATTCGAGTTTTTACTAAATTTCGCATATAAGTTACTGTTAATATTTATGATTTTAATTATAGCGCTTCGAATTGATTGTTTATCAAAAGGGTCAAATACATATCCATTAAAATCATCCTTTACAAGATTAAATGAAGATCCACAATTTGATGAACACAGAACTGGTAGACCAAGTGCGGTCATCTCATGAACAACAACTCCCCAGGGCTCGTATACACTTGGAAGAGAGAAAACATCAGATTCTTTTGCAATATTAATTATTTCTTTTTGAGTTTTTAACCCTAATAGTTTAACACAATTAAATTTTCTTAATTTATTATATAAGTATCCTTCACCTATAATTAATATCTCATGGTTAGACTTGAATTGATTGTTAATTGACTCTAAGACAGAGGAGAATTGAACTATATTTTTTTCTTTAACAAGTCTTCCAACATACAGAAATTTAAATTTAGACTTATAATGAATTTTATTTGGAATATAGTTGTCGAAAAAAATTTTAGCTGCAACATAAAAACCTGAATAAATGTCTTTTTCTTTAAAACCAATAAATTTTGCATAATTAGCTTGTTGTAATCCTATCCCCCAAAACTTATCAAAATATCTTTTATATAAAAATCTGCTAAAACATCTTTGAATTTTTTGCTTAATTGAATTAGTAAACAATGTGTCTTGGAGCGTAACTCTTATTGCCCTTTTATGAAAATTTTTTGCTATATAAAGATAATCTGAACTCATTCTTCCTGATATTAATATTACTTCTGGGTCTAATTTATTCGCAAAAATTAGTAAATCAGATCTATTTTTAAATTCTTGTTTTGCAACAAAATTTAGATTATTGGTGTTTTTTAGTTTTATATTTTTGAAAACCTGGAGGTATACAACTTGGATAAAAGAATATTTATTCTTTTCCGAATAGTACCTTAATGAATCCATAAAGTAGGGCGTTAGTTCAGCATATAGAAATAATATATTATTTGACTTTTCTTTCACCTTTAATAAAATTATTTAGATACAGGCTGAAGTTCTCTATAAAATCGAAATTTCCTTTTTGGATGTTAAAGATTAACTTAAAGAAAGTTGTAATAGCCCTTAGCCTAAAATTAGTTTGAATCCTTTCATTATTGTATAAAAAGACTCCATCTTCAACATACTTATATGATCCTAAACTACAATTTGGATTACTTAGGTAGTTAAAATATATTATTGATGATCTTAGTGGCATAGTTTTAGCATTATTTCTTTTTATTAATTTTATACATTCGTCAGAATTCGAAACATAATTTGCCACAGGTAGCTTCATAAAAATACTTGGCCCAATTTGAATGACTTTTTTTCTTAAGTAATTTGCCTCAACTGCAATTAATGAGCAGAATGCAATTACATATTCAGAAGCTTTCATTAATTCATATGTGTCTGTTTTATCTTCAGGGAATAAAACTAAAACTTTATCTGAAAGTTTTTTATACTCCTTCCTGTCTGATTTATGAATATATCTTTGATTTGGATGCATCTTTACCACTATTTGATATTCATCAATTATTTCATTTGTGTTAAGCTTAAATATTTCTTCAACTTGATCAAGTATTTTGTGTTGACCCCAATCAGAACCAATAAATCTATACTCATCATCACTAGATGTATAGATAGAAATAATTTTTTTCTTTGAGAATGTTACCCTTGGATCAATATATTTTTTGACTTGATGCCTTGTAAAAACTGTATCATCTATACTTTTATTTGTAAGTTTTGATGCCATAAAATTAGCTGCAGTAATTCTTGCTTTATGAATATCATTTAGATAGATCCTTATTGAATAATCGCGCACAAATTCTATAGAGTGAAACATTCTATTTTTTGCTAAAACTGGATATTTCCCATTATTTGAAGAATCAAATAAAAAGTAATTAGATTTTGTTGATTCAGCAGCAATTTTAATGGGTCTAGCAGAAGAAAGCCTTCCGTTAAAAACAATAATAGCTTCTGGTTTATTTTTTTCTAATTCTGATTTAAAGTAATGATAAAGGTTAGTTGAAGTAGTCAACATAATCTTAAAATACTTTTTCCATTTTAATTCAAGATTATTTATCTCTCGAATTCTAAATTGAGAGGCTAAGGTTGAATTAACACCAAGCTTAACTTCATCTAGACGACTTTCATTAATAAATTTTCCATTAAATGTTTCTAAATCCTTTTTACTAATAAACTTTATACTCGTATTTGTGTTTTTCTTTTTATAAAGTCTAATTCCTTGTTTTGCTTTATTAACACAAATCTTACAAATCGATTTCTCATGTTTTATATTAACAGAGCAGCTTTTTAATGCAGACTTACATACGTAAAAAGTATGATGAGACTTATTATCAGACTGTATTTTATCTGATACTGCAAAAGCTAGCTCTAGAGATGGACTTTGAGCGGCTAAATTTAAAAAAGTAAAAGTCTTTTTTTCCACTATTTAATATGACATAGTGTTTAACATTCTTTGCTTAACATAATCAATTAAATTATCTATCTCAGAAGAATTCATTTCTGCTGCATTATTACTTGAGAAAGACTCATTTAATCTTGATTTACTTACTTTATTTTCATCTTTTAGGATATATATATAGTCGTCTTCAGTCAATGTATATTTTAATTCCCTTTTTGAAACTAAGTTTTCATATAACTCTTCTCCAGGTCTTTTTCCTACAATTTTAATATTAGTTGATATTTTTTTTGCTAATTTTTTTAGCCTAACCATCTTCATTTTTTTTGTTAGCACAAACCCCCCTCTATTTTTTTCAGACTCATTTATACATTTTTCTATAATAGATGAAACTTCTTTTCCATCCAACATCAACCTTGTCATTGTATCATCTGTTAGTGGTAATGGCTTTCCTTTTTTTTCACAATTAAGCCAAAATGGAATAACAGAACCATTACTTCCAGCCACGTTTCCAAATCGAGTACAAGAAAAAATATTTCTGTCATTATTAGCCTGTAAAAACATTCTCTCCATTATTAACTTTGAGTATCCATACAAGTTGTTAGGATTACATGCTTTATCAGTACTAATTCCAATTGTTACTGGTATATTTAACTTAGTACTGACATCTATTATATTTTTTGATCCAATTATATTTGATTTAACCATTTCCATGGGTTGTTTCTCGGCTGAGTCAACATGTTTCATTGCTGCAGAATGAATAATTATGTCTGGTTTTTCTTTTAGAACTGAACCCTCTAGATTTAATTTATCCTCCACTGAACCAAGAATTATATCAACGTCTGGAAATTCTCTCTTTAAAGCAACCTGAGATTTCTCATTCCTAGAGTAACTGATAATTTTATACTTGTCTATATTCTGTTCAATAAAAATTGACCCCACTGTTCCACTACCACCTGTTATAAATATTTTTTTCATTTTAGTATGTAATTGTTTTTTGAATAATATTATTTGATAAGTCTAATTCCTTAATTATAGATACTATTTTTTTTGCTGATGTACCATCTCCATAAGGATTACTTACTTTAATTTTTTTATTTTTAAATTCTATAGATTTTTTAATTGCATCTATTATCTCTTTTTCATCATGTTCTACATCAAAAACATTTTCAGGTCTTAACCTGCCGTGTTGTCTTGAACCAATATTTATTGTTGGAATATTAAATGTAGATGTTTCATGTATTCCACTACTTGAATTTCCTATTAGACCTGATGAACGCTTTAATAAGTTAATATAGTCTGATATCCCTAAGCTTTCAACAAATCTAATTTTTGAGTTTTTTAATTGTTTAATTATTTTAGAATAACCTGCATCATTATTTGGTAAAATGATTAGAACATTAATATTACTTTTCTCAATTGCTGATAAAGTAATTTGAATTTGTCGTTCAGATTGATTTATCTCAGATGTTACGGGATGTTGAAGAAGAATAAAATAATCGTTTTCAGTTAAGTTATATTTCTCTAATACTTGATTATCATCTTCTGTTTCTAAAATAGCATCAATAGAGGGACAGCCAACATTAAAAATTCTTTCTCTTAGTTCTCCAAGTTTTACTAATCTTTCTAATGCATCTTCATTAGATGCAAAATGATAATGTGAGAACTTGCTCATAGCATGCCTGATTGACTCATCAATTGTACCAGTAACTTCTCCACCTTGAATATGTGCAACAGGGATATTCATGTGAGCGCCTGCAATAGTAACTGCCATATTTGCGCCTATATCAAATCCGGAAAGAATTAAGTCTGGTCTTGCATCCTCTAGACAGAAAGTTACCTGCTCTGCAACTCTAGCAAAGGATCTAACCATAGCTCCTCCTGAGTCTGAATCCTCGGTAAACATCTCAATTTCATAATCTATTTTAAAGCCATCTTTTATAATCTCATCTTTTGTATAGCCCATATCTTTTTTGATATGTGCCCCAGTAACTGTTAATATATATTCTAGGGAATCATCTTTTTTAATTAAATTCATGATGGGTTTAAATCTCGAATAGTCAGCTCTTCTCTCTGTTATAATAAAAATTTTAATCATGTTTATAGTCTTTAATTTTAATAAATTCATCATTTTCGATATCATTCATAGCAACCTTTCCATAAAGTTTTGGCAAATCCTCAGCCATTATCTCTCCAGTTCCAGGCCTTTTAACCCATAGGTTTTCTTCAGAAAATTTTTCACCTTTCCTTATTTTTTTAATTGACACAACTGAAGCAAAAGCGAAGTTTGCAGTATCTTTTTCTTCGTCCACAGGAACCTTTTGTCCACCTCTCTGCTTAAAAATAATTTCAGAACCAATAATCAATTCTTTACAATCCTTTTCATCCATTGAGCAAATTATATCTGGGCCAATTCTTTTTTTAGTATCAGTATAATGTCTTTCAATTATAGAAGCTCCAAGAGCAATTGCTCCAAATGATGAGTGGTTGGTAAGAGTGTGATCAGATAATCCAATCACTGTATCTGGAAATTCCCTAAATAATTCAGAAATTGCTCCAAGTCTTACTAGATGATCAGGTGTTGGATATAAATTTGTTGTATGCAATATTGCATAATTAACTTTATGGCTATTTAATATCTTAACTGATTTTCTTATGCCTTCAATGTCATTCATTCCGGTACTAAGAATTACAGGTTTTCCAAAAGATGCAATATGATTTAAAAGGGGATAATTATTGCATTCTCCTGATCCTATTTTATATGCTGGGATATTCCATTTATGAAGTCTATCAGCAGCCTTTCTGCTAAAAGGGGTGCTTATAAAAATCATACCTTTATTTCTAACATAATTCATTAATTCGAATTCTTCCTCCTCAGTTAAAGAGCATTTATCTATTATATCAAAAATATTTTCATCTGTATGAACAGGGACTATTTTTTTTGCCTCTTTGGACATCTCTTCTTCAGCTATATGAGTTTGATGCTTAATAACCTTGATTCCTGCTCTAGATGCAGAGTCTACCATTTGTTTTGCAATTTTTAAAGAGCCATTATGGTTAATGCCAATTTCTGCAATTATGACTGGTTTATAACCAGGGCCAATTTTCAGTCCTTCTATTTCAAAAAATAAATTATTGATTTCCATTATGTTGATTTTTTTTAATAATTAATTCAGCTAGTTGAAGATCAATTTCATAATCAATGTCTATCTGTGAACCTATTTCATCTGTTATTAATGGATAGACATCATTAGAAATATATTCTTTTTCATTTAACAAAGCCTCTTTACTGGAAATATAGATAAGCCCATTTTCATAATACAAATGTTCTAGATCCTGATGTCTCTGACCAATCTTGTAATTTAAAGGTAGATATTTGTTTTTAATAACTCGTCCAAACTTTTTATTCAATAGGCTCACGCTCATTAATGATTTTCTGTTTGAATTTGCTAAATTCTCTTTAGCTATAAGTAATAATTTTTCAGATCTTATAGGATTGGTTGGCTGTAATGTTATAATATTACTAAAGTTTATCCCCTCACTCATTAAATGTTCTATAAATTCTAATATAACTTCATTTGTTGATGTTTCATCAAGTGCTAATCTATCTGGACGCCTGTAAGTTGAAACATTATATTTTTTAGCTACATCAATAACCATATCATCATCTGTATTTACCCAAATGTTTTTTGGATTAATATTTTCTAAAGCATACTCAATAGAATAAGAAATTAATGGCTTGCCGTTTAACTCTCTTAGATTTTTACCTTTTATTCGTTTTGAGTTTTTTCTGGCTGGGATAATTACTATATCATCATTTATCATTGTCATATTGTCTTTTTAAAATAGTTATAAGTTTGCTCTAATCCATCCTTTATATTAGTTCGTGGCTCCCAATTCAATATTTTCTTAGCCCTAGAAATATCAGGCTTTCTAATAGTTGGATCATCTTCAACGGATTCGATATATTTAGTCTTATTAATTCCAAAGGTTTTATTAAAAATATCGACTAACTCATTAAGTGAAATCTCATTCTCATTACCTAAATTTATAGGAAAATCAAAGTCAATGTGCATACATTGAATTAATGCCTCTACCATATCATCAATAAAACAAAAGCTCCTAGTTTGAGAACCATCTCCATATATAACCAGAGGGGTCTTATTGATTGTATTAACCATAAAATTACTAATTACTCTTCCATCCTTTGAATCCATTCCTGGTCCATATGTATTAAATATTCTTACAATTTTAGCTTTTATATTATAGTTTTTCCTATACTCATAGCATAATGTTTCTGCCACTCTTTTACCTTCGTCATAACAAGATCTTTTTCCAATTGTATTAACGTTTCCTTTATATGTCTCAACTTGAGGGTGAACTTCAGGGTCCCCATAAATTTCACTAGTACTTGCTTGAATAAGTATTGCATTATTTTTCTTTGCTAATTTTAGCAGATTGTGTGTTCCAATAAAGTTAGTCTCTAAGGTAAAGATAGGGTTACTTTGATATTTTGGAGGACTTGCAGGACATGCAAGATTAAAGATATAGTCAATCTTATCATCAATTTGTTCAAGATAGATTATATCTTGTTCAATAAAGTTAAAGTTTTTTAATTTATTTAAATTAACAAGATTGGCTCTTGAACTTGAAACAAGATTGTCTATACCTATAACTTTAAATTCATTTGTCAGTTTTTTAACTAAATTTTGACCAATAAACCCATTGCAACCTGTAACTAATACTGTTTTCATGATTTTTTTATTAATTTTTTATTATTAATCTCGTATATAATATTACACTGTTTTAGAGATGATTTTTTATGAGATATTATTATAATACTTATTTCTGAGCTAATCCTTTTTAATAAATCTATAATTTTAGTTTCTGTTTTAGAATCTAAATTGCTTGTCGATTCATCAAGAATAAGTATACTTTTATTGTGGTATAGTGCTCTTGCAATTGCAATCCTTTGCTTTTGTCCTCCAGATATCTTTATTCCACTTTCTCCTAAAGAGGAAGATAGATTATCTTTAAATTTATCATAAAGACCTACTTTTCTTAAAATTTCTAAAACTTTATCTTTTTCTATTTTCGAATGCTGAAATTCAAGTGAAATATTGGTAAAAATATCTTCATCAAAAACAATTGAGTCCTGGGGCACATATGAACAATAACTCCTCAAGTCAATTGGATTAATCTTGTTATTGTCAATTAAAATTTCTCCTAAATCAGGATTAATTAAACCTGCTACAAGTTTTATAAATGTAGACTTCCCTGAACCACTAGGCCCGTAAATGCCTATAAAATCATTTTTTTTAATTTGGAAATCTATATTGTCTAAAATAAAATCAATTTCATATTTGAAAGAAAGATTGCGATATTCTATTATTTTAAATTGATCTATAGAAGGATTATAAAATTTTTCTTGATTTATCTCTAGATAATTTACAATTTCTTTAAATGGTGTGGAAAAATATTGAATTCCCTGAAAAGCATTTGATAATTTATTTAAAGAGGGTATAACTTTATAAATAGAAACTGCAGAAACACTTAAATAGGATATTAGAAGAGCTTCATTGTTAATAGAAACAAGAATAAATATCATACAAAAAACAACAAAGAATATTACTAACTCAAAAATACTTTTCGGTAGTTTTAAATAAAATAAATTTTTAAAAGCTGCATCAGTTACTTTTTTGGACATATTATCAAATTGTAATTTGAAGGTTTCATTTTTATTAAACAATTTTATTATATCGAAACCTCTAAAAGTTTCATTAATTAGTTTTATTCTTGAAGTATTTGCTTCAGCTAAGTTTTTACCTAATCCTTTAACAATTTTATTAACTGAAAGTGTAAAGCCTAAAAGAAGTATAATTGACATAAGACAAAAAGCAATTCCCAAAATAGGATCATAGAAAAATATAAAGGAAATTATTAATGCCAATAAGAATATCTCATTTATAATTGTTATAAATGGAGAAATAAGCTGATTTCCCAGTTGAATTGATTCTTGATTAAGGATTCTCAATATCTTTGGGGAATTTTCATTTATATAGTCTTTATAACTTGAATTAATGAATTTTTCAAATAAAGAGACATTTATTCTTTTTGTAATCTTATAAGAAATTTTTTCTTGATTATAGTTAAAAACAATTTGAAATATTGTTTTTAACAAAATAATTGAAATCATTAAATATGAAATATTATATATTGTCTGATTAAAAGGGATAATGTCAAATATTATAGAAAAATTTGAATCTGAGATGTCTTGACCTGAAATCAGTAATAGCAAAAGAATTATGATTGATATAGAAACTATTTCAAGGATTGTATTTATTACTGATAAAATTAGATATATAAAAAATACTTTTCTCTCTCTATTTGTCAATACTTGAAAAAGAGTCTTTAAAAGGTTAAAGAAAATTTTAGCTTTTGAGAATAACATATCTAGTATTTAAGAGTCTATAGACATAACATGTTTAAATAGACTTTTGATTTGCTCAGAGTCTATTATATTTCTTCCATCAATAAATAAAATAGGTTCAACTAATTTATTAGAAGCTTTATTGAAATCAATTTCCTTGAATTGATCCCATTCTGTGATTATACATATTCCATATGATCCAACTAATGAATCATCTATTGAAGACGATATTTTTAACTTCTTTAATTTTGAATCTGATAATTCTTTTATATCATTTAGTATTGTTGTTTTTGGTACCATAGGATCATATATATTAACATTTATACCGTTGCTTAATAGGTCTTTCACTACATCTATAGAGGCTGATTCTCTACTATCATTTGTATCTTTTTTAAATGCCCATCCTAATACTGAAATGGTTGGATTATCTTTTATTGTCTTTAATGTGTTAATAATCTTATGAGAAAAACGTTTCTTTTGAAAATCATTAATCTTTAGAACATTTTCCCAATATTCAGCTACCTCATATAAGTTAAAGTATTTACATAAATAGACGAGGTTTAAAATATCTTTTTTAAAACAAGACCCTCCAAATCCAACAGATGCTTTTAAAAACTTTGATCCAATTCTTGAATCCATACCAACTGCGTCAGCAACTTCATCAATTTTCGCTCCTGTCTTTTCACACAATGCAGATAGACTATTTATAGATGATATTCTCTGCGCAAGAAATGAATTTGAGGCAAGTTTGGATAATTCTGAAGACCATGTGTTTGTCATTATTATTTTCTCCTCTGGCACCCATGATTTGTAGATATCGGCTATTTTATTTATGGCTATTTTCCCATCTGAAGTATTTTCCCCACCAATTAAAACCCTATCTGGATTTGTCAAATCATTTATAGCTGTACCTTCAGCCAAAAATTCAGGATTAGATATAATTTCAAATTTATTCGTTGTATTAAAAGATTTTAAAACATCTTTAATTTCTTGAGCAGTTCCTACAGGAGCTGTTGATTTTTCTACAATAATTTTATCTGTTTTTGAGATTTTAGCTATTAACTCTGAGCATCTTTTAATATTACTAAGATCTGCTGCCATACCTTTCCCTTCTCCTGAGGTCTTTGTTGGAGTGTTCACTGCTATAAATATTATATCAGACTTTCTTATTGCAGATTCAACATCAGTTGAAAAAAAAAGATTCTTGTTCCTGACTGAGTTAATAACCTCTTTTAATCCTGGTTCAAAGATAGGTAGACTATCTAATGGCCCATTCCACGAATTAATTCTTTTATCATTAGAATCAACAACTGTTATATTATATTCGGGACACTTTAAAGCAATCACTGACATTGTTGGCCCTCCAACATAGCCTGCTCCAATACAACAAATTTGTTTTGAGTTCATAATTTATTTTTTTAATAACCAAGAAGATGACTGAATCTTACCCCCTAATCCATCAATTAATTTAATTTTAAGCCTTTCGCATACTTCAGCTTCAGGAATATCTTTATTGTTTTGATCTCCTCCATTTACAAAGTAAATTTTGTTTGCACCTGAATAAATTTTGTGTATATGCTCGATAGTTTTAATAACAGATCTGTCTTTGTCAATGGCTAAAAAAACTTTATCGGTAATTTTTAGTTCTTTTACTATCAATAATCTTTCATTTTCATCCATAAACTCTTTTGAACCCTTTAACTCTCTTTGAAAATCATTATTTACAATAATAAATAGATTATCTCCAAGTTTTTTTGCATTGTGAAAATATTCAATATGACCCTTATGTAAAGGATTAAAATAACCTGAAACTATTACTATTTTATTTTTCATATCCTATTATAATCATCTTCAATTCTGACAATATCATCTTCTCCAAAATATTCACCTGTTTGAACTTCTATAAATACAGTTTTTTCTTTTCCTGTATTCTCTATCCTGTGTTTCATTTCTTTTGGAATAAAAATATTATCTCCTTTTGAATAGTTTATTACTTTATCATTTAAAGTTATTTTACCAGAACCATCTATTATTGTCCAAGATTCTGATCTTTTATAATGAAACTGATAAGAAAGTCTTTTTCCTGGAAGAACTTCAATTCTTTTAATTTTATAATTTGTATTTGATTGAATAACATAAAATTTTCCCCAAGGCCTTATTTCTTCTTTTAAAGAATTAGTTTGTTTCATATAAGATAATATGTTTTTGATTTGACAAAAATTTAGAAGAAAGATAAAAAGTAACTTTTCTATCAATTAGCTTTTCAATTTTAGGTTCAAGCTGAGAAATGTAATTAGTATTAATGTCATTGCCTATCAGAATGATTTCAATACTCCCAGTGTCTTTACCTTTAGCATAATCTCCTATTAAAATAATTTTTTTAACATCTCCTATTTTATCGAGGACAGCTTCAACTATATCTTCTAAACCTAAATGTTTTAAAACTACATTTCTTAAAGTTTTATATAATGGGTGTTTAGTATTTACTCCGTATTCTATTTTTTTATCCTTATTAATTTTATTAATATATCCCGCAGAATATAAATGATTCAATTCTTTTCTAATTGAGTTAGTAGATTCCCCAAATTCATTTGCTAATCCATTTAGATACCCTCTATTAGTTTGAGAAATAAAAAATTTTATTAATAAACGTAGTCTAGTTTTAGATGTAATTAAATTATTAAGCATTATTAAGTAACAAAGGTACTTAATTTTAATTAATTTTCATTTATTTTTATGAATCTATTTAATTTAACCTTAATTAATATAACTTTACATATGTCTTTATTTTTGATATTATCTGCAGTTTTATTATCAATAATTTTACTTGTTTCTATTCAATCTATATTTATGAAAAAAAAAATTGTAGATATTATAAATGAGCGGTCTTCTCATGTTAGTGTTGCCACAAGATCGGGAGGACTTGCAATCTTTAGCTCAATATTTATAATTAGTTTTTTTAACTATGTTCAAGGAAATACTCTTTTTGACTATTCAATTTTAGTTCCCCTATCATTACTAATTAGTATAGGCTTTTATGATGATGTTTATAACATTGATTTTAAATTAAAATTTATTTTTCAAATTATTGCAGCTAAAATGATTATTGATAATGGGCTAATCATTGATAATTTACATGGCGTTTTTGGAGTTTTTGAATTTAATAGACTTCTTGCTCATCTACTTACAATGTTTATAATTTTATCTATTATAAACTCAATAAATTTTATTGATGGAATTGATGGATTAGCGATAACAATAACCACAATGTTTATAGTTTGCTTTGAATCTTTTTCCGTTAATCCCTCACCATTTTTATCTCTTTCATTAATTTTATTATTTTCTATTCTGCCTTTATTTTATTTTAATTTTAAAGATAATAATAAGATATTTTTGGGTGATTCTGGTTCTCATTTTATAGGTGGAATTGTAAGTGTTTATGTAATCTATATATTATCTAATAATTACATTATTAAGCCCGAATTTGATATACACAAAGTTATCTTTGTCTTTTCAATATTATCTTATCCAATAATTGATTTGATTAGAGTATTTATTTTTAGAGTTTTAAGAAAAAAATCTCCTTTTATTGCTGACAGGAATCATATTCATCATTATTTAATTGACAAGTACAAGAACCACAAACTAGTTGTTACTATAATTTTATTTGCTAGTATTATTATAATGATATTTTCTCAGCTAGTTTTTAGGAGTTTCTAAGCCTCCACAAAACTGAATATATAAATACTTTGGTATATATGATGATCCCAGTAAAATCTGCATATCTTTGCATGCTAATTCAAGGTTATTTATGCTAACTAGAGCTAGAGATCTTGTATATCTTGCCTTATTGGAAATCTCCATACTGTTTTCTTCAATTTTATTGATTGTAGTAATGGCTTCTTGATTTTTATTTAATTGAAGATAAGCATTGGCAAGATTTTCCTGATATGGAATCTCTATTGGATTAAGCGTCGCAGCTTTTATAAAATAATCTAAAGCTGAAGCGAATTCTTTTTTTTCAAACGAATACTCTCCTAACTTATGAAATTTAGCTGCATCAATCATGTTTTCATAGCCTAATGATAGTTGGTAGAAACCTTGTTTTTCCCATCTACTTGCTGACTTTTCAAGTAGATTAAAATTATCTAGTGCAAATCCGTCTGAATCCTTATCTATTATTTCAGACATACCTACTAAATATAATTCATTATGAAGTGTTTCTTTATTAGGTTGGTTTTCATAGAGCTCTTTTAAGCTTATACTATCTTTCAGTACTATATAGGTCTGTGATAGATGACCATAATGAAGTAAATTATTAGGTATTTTATTATATGCAATTTTTGCATAATATTGAGCACTGTCAAAACGACCTAATTCAAATAGAGCACCACTTTTCCATCCTTCACTAAAATATATATAAGGATTATATTTTCTACCTTCATCAAAAAGTTTTAAAGACTCTTCTGCAAATTTATTTTTATAATAAAAATACCCCTTAAATGACCTAATTGGAACACTAGTTGTAGTAAGAGACGGGTATGTGTCATCTACACTATCAAGCCAATCAAGATCTACTTCTGTAATGCCAGTATTATACATTCCTAATATTTCTTTTTGGTCAAGAGATGAACTGTAAATTCTTAATGATGAATATAAGGAAAAGGGGAGCAGGAAAACTAAAAAGAAAGTAATTGCTCCTATATTTTTAATTTTAAATTCTCTAACTGAATCATTTAGCTGAATAATTGAAATGGATAGAATGAAGAACAAATTTATTTGCTGAAGAGGTCTAGCAGATGGGAAGTTTAATAATGCATCAAAAAGATATGCAGATAAAGATATAAGTAGGATAAAATCAAATAAATAATTTTGATTTAGTCTTATTTTACTTATTGTTTTCTTTAGTAGAAGAAACAGAATATAAAAGATCATAAAAAAGTACAATACCCCTCCAATAATTCCCGTTTCAGCGGTAATTTCTAGATAGTCGTTATGGACATGGTAAGGAACAGTATATCCACGTATCTCATTCCAATCTCTTTTTGTTCCCTCCAATTCCCAATTACCTGTTCCAACTCCTAGTAAAGGTTTTTCGATAATAGATGCAATTGCATGATTATAATATCTTAATCTTGAATTAGAAGAATAATCTCCCTCTACCAAACCAGAGATTCTGTCTTCAATATTTGGACCAGAATCAGAATACTGACTCTCAAGATAGCTACTTATTGAATATCCCAGTATAATTGGGAATATTATAATTAGAAATGGCTTTATTATTAATTGTATAATTTTAGTTTTCTGAATTCTATAATTAAAAATTACAATTAATGTAAACATTAAAGGATAAGCTAGGAATATATATAAAGCAGCTGCTCTTGTTTTAGTAATAGAAAAAATCACAAAGAAAACAAGACTTATAAGCGCTAAATATAAAAATTTAAATCTATTTTCCTTAAAGGTAAAATAAAATAAAAATGGCAGTTTAATCAGTAATGAAAAAGCTAAAATATTAAGGCTTCCCGTAATTCCTCTATATTCAAGCGATCTATATAGAGGCTGCCCAGTAGTTAATATGTCTTCAATATATGGATATAAAGTAGCTGAAATTTCAATAGATGTTACTAATATCACTATGATCTTTATAATAGAATGTAGATTTTTCTTTTGATAATCTAGAAATACTAGGATAATCACAAAACTAATAAACTGTTGAAAGTAATATGTTGTTTGTATTAAAGACTCTCCTATATTGATGGCTGGAATAATTGTTAAAACTGACCATAGAAAGAATAAAAAAAAAGTAAAAACTGGAAGCTTCTTTATATAGTTAAAAAGTAATAGAGTGGGTTCTTTGGTAAAATATGAAAACACATAATATATACTTAAAATATTTAGTATACTCAAGTACAACATCTGTATGTGTAACTTATCTGCAGCTTCAAAATATGGGACAGAGCCTGTTAGAGCATACAGTAATAAAATACAAGTTGATACTGAAAATAATCTCACAAATGTAAAAATAAAAAAAACCCTCCAAAAGGAGGGTTTAATTTTACTTTTAAAAAAGTTTGTTTAGAATATAATGCGTTTATCCTAACCAGTGAAGTCTAGTTCTCTTGAACTGAGCTACACCAGTAGTTACGTTAATTCCTTCCTCAGCAGCAATCCCTGTTGTTACATCACCTCTTGCATCTGTTGGGAATATATTAGCAGCAGTAGTTGTATTTGCAGCAGATCCACCTTGTTGTATCTCTGTTGTTGCAAGAATAACAGCACCAAAACCAGAATCACCAGCTAAACCACTAGCATTAATTGTAGTTTGTGTTACACCACCAATATTTGAGGTTAATGAAGCAACGTTAGTTGCAACTTTACCATTACCTTGAACAGTTTCTTCAACTGTTATAATAAGGTGTGTTCCTGTAGCAGAGTTATCTGTTGTTGCATCAGTAGCACCGATAGTCCAACTCATTACTGTTTCTGTTTCTACACCAGATGATACAATTGACACATTTGCAGCAGAAGCTTTAGAATGTGAAACTGTAATTAATTCACCGAATCCTCTTGAACCTGACATTGAAGATTTAAGAGATGGAGCAGTAAGTACACCTGAGCTAGCAGATATAGTTGTCCATAAAGACATGTTCGCAGAAGCAGAACCTGTACTATATTTGTTGTTCCACGCAGCAGCTAATGCAGTTGCAACAGCATTTCTTGCAGTATTACCAGAATAAGCTCCTGAACCAACTACAGAAGCAGTTGCAGATTTACCACCAATTGAGATTGTAAATGAATCATATGTAGTAACATATGCTGTTGTAGCAGCACCTGCGTTACCAACCAATTTACTTAAATCATCAGCTGTATTGTTAGTATAAGCTTCACCGTTAGCTCCAGAAGCTGAAGAAACAGATGAAGAGAAAGTAACATTTGGCAATACTGGAGATCCTTCAGCTATTACATCTAAAGTAACACCTAGGTCAGTTGCTCTTGATAAAGCATTACTAGTTTTAAGTGCGCTTACATCAGCAGCATTTACTCCTGATAAAGCAACAGCACTATATCCACCTTCATCATAGAAAACATCATCACCTGCAATTTCTAGAGCTAATGAAGTAAGTGTAGTGTTATCTACCATCCAAGCTAATTTAGCTTTAACAGCATCATATGCTGTTGGATTAGTAGTTGATAAACTTGATTTAGTGTTCATATAGATAGCACCAATCCAAGCAGTTTTTTCACCACCATTAGTAGCAAAAGTTAAAGCATTACCTGAATTTTGGTCACCAGCAGTTTCACTTGAAGTATTAGCATCAGAAGCAATATTATG